>Ga0222424_100175_pt1 | contig 67166 bp, 52 predicted proteins | sample 2B2ome_FD_182468 | JGI IMG/M metagenome (GOLD analysis project Ga0222424, IMG submission 182468) | Enriched microbial communities from leaf-cutter ant dump, University of Wisconsin, Madison, United States - 2B200A (version 2) | ecosystem: Environmental > Terrestrial > Nest > Insects nest > Nest... | reverse complement strand
AACCCGTACGTGGTGCCATTTACGGCATTTACAAACTGCGCACCCAGCCATCCATCAAGTAAAAGATTTTTATTATTAACGGCAATCTCGTTCCAGGGACTAAGACTGATAAACTGCGTTAGCTGGGCATCATCGGCGTTTGACTGATAGGCATTGCCGGCAGCAGTTAATATAGCGGCAGCGCTGTAAGCTCCCGTTTTGCTGATCTTGTTGAGCATCCGGGCTTTTAATGCATAACAGGTCTTGATCCATTGTGCTGTGGCTCCGTTATGAATGAAATCGTTGCTGCCAAGCTCAACCGTGGCATCTGTTTTACCAAATTGGAGAATGGCGTCGTCGATCAGCGCCAGGCAGGCTTTATAGATGTCTGCTCCTTTGTCGTATGAAGGTTTGAAATTGGTGGGATCCCAGGCTTTTGAATAGGGGGCATCTCCAAAAAGATCGATGACCAGGTTCATATTCATCGCTTCAGTGATTTCAGCAACCCCGATGTGATGATAAGCATTGCGTTTTTCTGCCAGCAGCTTCATATTCCTGCTGTCTGTGATGATATCGTAAATACTTTTCCACAACGTGCTTTTATCCAGGTCTTCGTAAGTGTCGAACCCGCTTGCTGCGTTGCTGGAGGCAAGGTATTGTACATAGTTGGACGTAAAGCTGCCGGCCCGGTAAACATTGATCCCCGTTTGGTAGGTGACATTGGCCAGCAACCCCTCGATGGGAGGTGCATCGGTGGTATTGGGATTTACAATGCCTTTATCGAGGTATTTTTTGCACCCGGCAACAGACGCCAGGCAGATAAGCAATATACCGGTGGAAAAAAAATGCTTTATTGACATGGGATTAGAATTGTAGGTTAAGGGAAAACAGGAAGCTGCGAACGGCGGGATAAGTAAAACCGGAAAAACCGCCGGAAGAGTTGTCGGATGCGCTAAAGGAACTGGATTCCGGATCGAAGCCGGTGAACTTTGTATTCAGCCAGAGGTTGGTGCCGGTAACTGCAACAGAACCGCCTTTTAAAAAGCCCGTTTTGTCAAACAGTTTATGAAGATTATAAGATAAACTTAATGAGCGCAGCCGCACCCAGCCGGCGTCTTCAATAAAATTTTCGGTAACACCGCGGTACACGTTCCGGTAATAGCCGGCGCCATAGTCTTTACCATCCGGCCCCATTGCCTGTCCCAGGTAAACGGTCTTGGTGTTGGGTGTGCCATCTGCCAGTACACCAGGAAATATAATGCTTTGATTGCGGTTCTCTGTTATTTTTGATACACCGAATGCAGCCATAAAATTGGCAAACTGGTTGTATTTCTTTACACCATAACGGGCATCCAGCAGGGCACTCAGGGTAAGATCTTTAAAACTGAGGTTCTGCAGCGTGCTGATGATAAACTTCGGTTCGGAGGTACCCAGGTACCGTTGCTTGGTATCGATCACGGGAAACCCATCCGCTCCTATAACCATCGGCCGGTCTTTCTCCAGGGTAATCCCATCGTCGGTATCATTGCCATAGTACCGTTTATAGGTTCTTCCGAAGAGTGCTCCGTACGGGTAACCCGGTATCAGCTTCATGGAGGCGGTGGAGCTGGAGTATCCAAACTGAGTGGCGGTAACGACCTCTTCCAGTTTGGGATCCTCCGAAAGGGAAAGCACCTTGCTTTTGTTACGTGTAAAGTTAATATTGAAATCCCAGGTAAAATTGGTTTGTTTTACCGGAACTGCGGATAGCGTAAACTCAATGCCCTTGTTTTCGATATCTCCGGCGTTCAGGAATACATTGCCATAACCCGACGCTGGGGTGATAGGAACATAGGTGATCAGGTCTTTGCTGATGGCTTTATACAGGGTGAGATCCAGTCCCATCCTGTTTTTGAATAACTTTAACTCAACACCACCTTCGTAGGTTTTGGTAAATTCCGGTTTTAAGCGGAGATTTTCTAACTGGTCTAACGTGGTAAAAGTAATGGCATTGCCGATCTTATCATCGTTGGCACTAAACCCGGAAAGGATTGTATAAGGATCGGTGTCTTTTGCCACGGTTGCGTAGGAAAACCGGAATTTTCCGAAACTGAGCCAGTCGGGTCTGTTTTTGATCGACTCGGAAAAAATATAGCTCAAACTCGCCGAAGGATAAAAATAGGTACGGTTATCCGGTGCCAGCGTGGACGTCATATCTCTTCTTCCGGTAAGGTTTAAAAACAACAGGTTGTCGTATCCCAGGGTAAGGTCTGCAAAAATGCCCACATTCCGGTACAGGGAGGCATAGGTATTTCCGGTGATCTTACGGGTGTTTTGAAGTACATACAGATCGCGTACGGCCAGTGTATCTCCATACACATAGGATCGGTTATATTTCCGGTCGATCAGGTCGTGCCCCAGGTTCAGACTTACAGAAAAATGCTCATTAAAGGTCTTATTGATGTTGGCGATAAAGGTGGAAGTGATGTTCCGGTTTTTTATATCGGTGGTACTCACAAATCCGAACTCATTATCACTGTTGATCACTTCACCCACTACCCCAACCGGACCGGGGGCATGCCAGTCGCGGTGATCGGTATAAATATCATTCCCGAAGCGATAGGTAAAGTTCAGCCAGTTAAGAGGTGAATATTTAAGATTAACACTTGAGATGACCCGGTTCACATTGTCGAAAAAGCGGTTGGTGGCTAGGGTATAAACGGGGTTGTCGTTGTCTCCGCCATAGGTTTTTTGCGTGCCGTCCGGGTTAATATAGTCCATTACATCCCAGCGGGGCGACCAATAGATGAGCTGTTCGCCATAACGGTCGGAGTTAACCCGGGAGCCTCCGGAATTAATATAATTGATGGAAAAACCTGCCTGGAATTTTGGGCTGAATTGAATATTACTGAATGCGCGGGCATTGTAACTGGTGTAATCACTGAACGGGATCACCCCGTTGTCGTGGGCATAGTTAAAGGAACCGCCGCCCTGTATTTTATCGGTGCCGCCGCCAAGGCTGATATTGTGCCGGTTGGTATTGCCGGTGCGGTAGGCACGTTTAAAGTTATTGAATATCTGATCAGGATGAGAGGGATCCTGCTTTTTTGCTTCTTCCACAGTTGGCCCCCAGGACGGCCAGAAGCTGGTTTTATCGTATTCGCCCAGGTACCCCTGGGTATAAGTGCTTTGTACATCTGGTGTTTTATTCACCTTACTGAATCCATAGGTACCGTTATAGCTCACAGAAAGTTTGCCTGCCCTGGCTGATTTTGTAGTAATGATCACCGCACCATTGGATGCGCGTATGCCATACAATGCGGTGGCTGCCCCACCTTTTAAAACAGAAATCGTTTCAATATCATCCGGGTTGATATCTGCTGCCCGGTTGGTCATGCCCCGCGTATCACCTCCACCATAGGTAGTGGTGCTGTTATCAATTTCCACGCCATCTACAATGAACAGGGGCTGGCTGGGCCGGTTCGGATCCAGGGAATTGACACCGCGGATGTTGATCCGGGCTCCCTGGCCGGGGGCGCCGCCGGTGCTTTGAATATTCACTCCTGCTACTTTTCCCTGCAAGGCATTGACCACATTTGTTTGCTTATTTACGGTAAGATCTTCCGCGCTTACCGTTTGGGCTGCGTATCCCAGGGTACGCTGTTCCCGTTTAATACCCATTGCGGTAACGACAACTTCGCTCAGGTTATCTTTTTCATTTGCGGTAAGGATCACCTGAACAGCACCCCGGGTAGCGGATATCTCTTTGGTTTGGTAGCCAACGGAGGAGATAACCAGTATCGCATTGCTGCTAACATTGAACGAGAAATGTCCGTTGACATCTGCAACGGTTGCGGTTTGAGCGTCCTTTTGCTGGATGGTGGCGCCTGGAATGGCTTCTCCCTGTTCGTTCTTTACGAACCCGGACACCCGTAGTACCTGTGCCGGTAACGGCGATAGAAAAAAGACAAAGAGAAACACCATCATTAGCCGGATGGATAGGCAAGGCGTATTCTTCATGCGCGATGTGTTTTAGTTTAATGATTTGTTAATATACTGCAAAAAATCAGCCAAAAAACGCAAAATCCGGAAAATTAAAGCATTTCATTTTTTGTAATATATTTAAATTTTATACTTATTTGTTTTTTAAGTAAATTTATTTCCATTTACAACAGATATTTTTATTTATAATGTTTAGTCTGTTTTATGATGACCCCTCCTTCTCTGTTAAAAAAAATCTACGCCCATTACCCCAAGGGCGTAACACCGCTGGTGGATCAGCAGGAGTATGAACGGGTTTACGCCCGGCGTAAGCGATCAGTACGGATGTTGAAACAAGCATTGGAAGAACAATGGAACGGATTTGTACGCACGCTTGGCGAAGCGTTGACCCGTTATGAATTAGACGATCGTACGGATTTGTTTCATAATAAATTTTGTTACTACCTGGACTGTACTGCAAAGGAAGGCCGCGGCCTGTTTAAGATACATGTACTGCTGAGTGTGCTGATGCCCTGGCACAGTGTTGTGGTGACCGATTTCCTGGGTCTGAACGGCACTTCCATGATGGATCATGACCAGTTTTGCCTGAATGATGAAAAACGGCATCAGCAATACCTGGAAAATATCCGTATGATTGATGCGCTGCTCTGCTCCTCATTTCGGACGGAGCTGGTTCTTTTCCGGGAACTGAACAAAATATCGGTACCTGGCGCGTACCTGCAAACAAAAAAGGCGAACGTAAATATGTTCGACCTGGTATTTACCAACTATTTCACCAATTTTTAGCACACTCCGGCAAGTCTATGGAAAATTTCGCGCAATGCCGCAAAGAAGCGGCGGCGCGGATCTCCTGTTGTTGCATATACAAATAAAAATAGTCCGGATTGTTCCTTTTGTTGTGTCGTTCAGTCTGAGTGGCCTTTTCGCTATCAATACTTCATTATAGCGTCTGTGATAATCCGTGTAATCCGGGGCATAAATAGAGGCTTTGTTTCTTTGTACCTTTCTGTCTTTGCTGCCCGGCAATAATGGTTTAACTTTGGGCAATTAAGTGTTATTATTTACTCAATAAAAAAATAAAGAATCATGGCATTTACACTACCAGCCCTTCCTTATGCGCCCGACGCGCTGGAACCGCACATTGACAAGCAAACGATGGAAATACACCACGATAAGCACCACCAGGCTTATGTGGATAATCTGAATAAAGCAATTGATGGTACCGAGCACGCTGATAAGTCGCTGGAAGAACTGGTGAAAAACGCAGGCACTATTTCTCCCGCTGTACGTAATAACGGTGGCGGCCACTGGAACCACTCTTTCTTCTGGGAGATCCTGAGTGCCGATGGCGGTGCACCCTCCGGGAAGCTGGCCGATGCAATCAACGAAACATTTGGTTCGCTGGATGGATTGAAGGAAAAAATGAATACCGCAGGTGCTACACGCTTCGGAAGTGGCTGGGCCTGGCTGATCGTAAAAGATGGAAAACTGGAAGTAACTTCCACTCCTAACCAGGACAACCCCCTGATGGATGTAGCCGAAGTAAAAGGTACGCCTATTCTCGGTGTGGATGTTTGGGAGCACGCTTACTACCTGAAATATCAGAATAAACGTCCGGATTATTTAAAGGCTTTCTGGAACGTGGTAAACTGGGCAAAAGTAGAAGAGCATTATAACAATGCACTCTAAGTAACGGTCAAATCCGGATCTTTCCGGATATAATACTCCTAAAGGGGCGGTCTGCATCATTTCAGACCGCCCTTTTTTATGCCCTGTTCTGGCCGGTTATCGCTGATACATTACGCAGGAAATGATCAGGGTTCTGCAGTAATTTGAGTCCATTACCGCACCCGGTCGTTCCGCCGGTAACCAGAAAGGTGATCCGGGGAGGCGGTTGGGTTGATAGCTCCGGGTACCGATCCTGTACACCATCGATCAGAAGGTATCTGTGAACATGAGCGAGATGTCTGCTTTGAAAATTGTGGGGCCGGAGGTAGGGGGACAGAAGTATGCCCCGCCAATAAATTTTTTTTTTGAACGGAGCAGATGGAACCGCTGTTTTGATCGTATATGTAAAATAAGACCGTTGAACTGTGATGTGGGGCTGCCTTGAGCTATAGAATGCTTAACTTAGCCCGTCTGACGACGATTGCTATAACTTTCAGATCATGATGCATTGTGATGTTGATGCTGGGGAAAAAGTACTGCTTTCCAGGTTAAGGGAAGGGGACCGTCGTGCATTTCAGATCATTTATCAGCGACACAAAATAAAAATGGCAGCAGCGCTTTTCCGGCTGGTAAAAGATCCGGACCTGGTTGAAGACCTGTTGCAGGAAGTTTTTGTGAAGTTATGGGAGCACCGGCAACGCATCAACCCGGACCTGCCGGTAGCGGGTTATCTGTACCGGATGGCACAAAACCTCGTTTATGATTGTTTCCGAAAACTATCCCGGGATAAGAAAATGCAGGAACGGATCTGGGCAGGTATAAATCGATGGGCCGGGAGTGCAGGCGAACACATAGAGGCGCGGGAACAGCAGGAGCTGATCCATGCGGCCATTAACCTGCTGCCGCCAAAACGGAGAGAAGTGTATATCCTGTGCAAGTTTGAAGCAAAAAGCTATGAGGAGGTCAGTCTTTTGCTCAATATCAATATGAGCACAGTAAATGATCACATCTATAAAGCCAACCAGTTCCTGAAGAAATATCTGTCTGCCAGGATCGTTTATCTGCTGGTATTCGGAGCCTGCAATGTATTATAAATAAAAACGGAAAATTTCTTGATCGGGAGCAGGTGTAAAGGAAGGTTTGTCCGTATAATTACAATAAGAGAATATTTTGGATCGGAGGGAAGACATACATCAATTGCTTGTTAGGTATATCAATAATGATATCAGTGAAGAAGCATTTCAGATGCTGTTGCAGTACCTGTCGATGGAAGAACATGAGGCGCAGCTGAAAGAGTGGATCCGCAATGAAATGCATCGAGGTGAACCGGATCATGACAATCTGCCTGAGGAACTGCAGCAACTGTTCGGCAGGCTTGATCAAAAGTTGTTTGAACGTATTGATAATACCGTAAAAGTGGTGCCGGAAGTGAAACAGGTATCGAAGCGACGCACCTACAGAAGATGGATGGCAGCCGCCGGTGGTGTGTTGATCGTTGTTTTGGTAACGGGCCTGGCGATGCTTTATAAACATGTTGGGGGATGGGGCAAATCCCATCCTGCTGCTTCCAAAACAAATGATATCAGCCCGGGAGGCAACCGGGCTTTTTTGGCAATTGGGAATGGGAAGCGGCTTGAGCTGGATAGTAACCAGTCTGCTGTACTGGTACAGGGAACTGCGCTCCGCTATGAAGATGGTTCATTGATCACTTCGCTGGAGACCGGCAGTGATACCGCGGGTCAGGTGCCGGAGTCGGTGGTACTGTCAACACCGCCGGGTGGTCAGTACCGGATCTCGCTGCCGGATGGCACGAATGTGTGGGTGAATGCCGCTTCTTCAATCCGGTTCACAGGTGCTAAGCGAACCGTAGAACTAAACGGAGAAGCCTATTTTGAAGTAGCAAAGAACCCGGATATGCCGTTTGTGGTGCAGAGTGGTAAACAGGAGCTTGCCGTATTGGGTACCCGGTTCAATGTGTCGGCTTATCCCGAAGATAAAAAGGTGGTTACCACACTGGTGGAGGGTTCCGTAAAAATAACACCCGAACCGGGGCGAGAACCCAGGATGCTGGTACCGGGGCAGCAATCCGTTCTGAACCTTAACGGGGGGGATTTTTCTGTACGAAAAGTGGATGTGAATTACTACACGAGCTGGAAGGATGGACTGTTTGTGTTTAACCGGCTGCCGGTTCAGGCCATTCTGCCGCAGATCGAACGGTGGTATAATGTGCAGTTTAAATGCCCTGCATCTATGGGAAGGGTGTTGATGTGGGGCACGGTTTCCAGGAATGTAATGCTTTCGGAGATCCTGGAAGTACTCACATTGAATACGGATCTGAAGTTCTCCCTGCAGGGAAAAACAGTTTTAGTAAGTCAGAAAACACAAATGAATTAAAGATAAAAAGATGCTGGATATAGGATGATAACCTTCATTATATAAAGCATCCTGCCAAACACATAAACCATAACGGATTTGTCATTTAACATGAAAGCGGAGACGGCCCGGCTATGCGGGATCGCCGAAAAGATCTGAGTGCGCTCACATCTTTGGTGTCAATGCTTTTAGCCATTTGAAGAAGTAAATATGAAAAAAAAATCGACCCATTGTTCATCAGTCTGTTCCGACTGCTTTTTGTTCAGGCTGCTATTCACAGGTTTTATCGTTATTGCGCTGTGCTGGCCTGCCCGAACAAGCGGGCAGACGGTTTCTCTCGAAGTGAAGAAGGCCTCGCTGGAGTCCGTATTGTTGAGCATTCAGCAGCAAAGCGGGTATAGCTTTTTGTTTAAGGCAGATTATTTCGACCAGGCCCGTCCCGTTACATTAACTGTGAAACAGAAACCTGTTAAGGATGTGCTGGCCCTACTGTTTGCAGATCAGCCATTTGATTATAAAGTGAATGGTGCTATCGTAACCCTGGTGCCGGGCCGGAAGACAACACCGTTACCTGCAAAAGGGCCGCCCGACAATAAGATGGAGATTACGGGACGTGTGACGGATTCGACCGGCACCCCGCTGAAATCGGTATCGGTCCAGATAAAAGGTACTGCCGCCGGTACCACTACTGATGCGTATGGCCGGTTTAGCCTTCAGGCCTCAAAGGGTGCAGTGCTGGTATTTAGTATCGTGGGATATGTGGAGCGGGAAGTGACCATCGAAAACCGGCCCATTCTCGACGTGGTGTTGAGTGCCGTGGTGGCCGACCTGGATGAAATTGTAACAGTGGCTTATGGCACGCAACGGAAAGTAAGCGTTATCGGTGCTATAACTTCCATTTCGCCAAGCAAGCTGAAAGTTCCGGTAACGAAGCTCAGCAGTGCACTGGCGGGTCAACTGGCGGGGGTCGTAGCCGTTCAGAGTACCGGAGAGCCGGGCTCCGGCGCTGCTTTTTGGATCAGGGGTGTGAGTACATTTGGTGCCAACAGCCGGCCGCTGGTATTAGTGGATGGGATCGAACGTTCGCTGGATCTGGTGGATCCGGAAGATGTGGAATCTTTTTCCATACTCAAAGATGCTACGGCCACTGCGGTATACGGGGTAAGAGGTGCTAACGGTATTGTGCTGGTAACCACCAAGCGTGGAAAGATCAGTGATAAACCAAGCATCAACCTCCGGGCAGAGCAAGGTTACCTGAGCCCGGTGCGGATGGTAAAACTTGCCAATGCAGCGCAATGGATGGATTACTATAACGATATCAGTTTTGAAGGTTCATCCAATATGCCCTACCCCGAACATGTAAAACAATTATACCTCAATAAAACCGATCCGGACCTGTATCCGAACGTAGACTGGATGGATGCGATCTTTAAGGACCGGACCACCAATAAAAGGTTAAACCTGAATATTACGGGAGGTGGTAAGATCGCCAAATATTATATTTCCGGATCCTACCTCAATGAGAATGGGTTGTTCGAACCGGTGATCACGCCCAATTATAATCCCCAGTATAATTACAACCGGTTTAATTTCCGTTCCAACCTGGATGTAAACGTAACCCCGTCCACGGTTCTGAACCTGAATCTTTCCAACCAGTATGAACGGCGTAACCGGCTGGGGGTGGATATGGCCAATATGTACACCATGCTGATCTCCACACCCCCGATCTCCACACCGTTGCAGTACTCTGATGGATCGCATGCCATGCCACTTGTTGGATTCAATCCCTATTATTCATTGAACAGTACCGGCTTTACCCAGGATTTTTGGAATACTTCGCAATCACTGATCGGTTTGACCCAGGATTTTTCCGGTATCATCACAAGCGGTTTAAAAGCCAATTTCAAATTTTCCTGGGATGCGATAAATGAGTCTACACTGGATAAAAGAAAATCACCTGCTACCTTTTATGCTACCGGCAGGGATACAGATGGAAAGCTGATCCTTCATAAGAATACGGATGGCAGTGATTATTTGTCACTGGCTCGCTCCAACCGCGGAAGCCGCGCCATCAACCTGGAATCGTCCCTGATGTATGACCGGTTGTTTGCACAAAAGCATCGCATCGGGGGATTGTTCCTGTTTAATATGCGGGAGTTCACCAACAACTTTCCTGAAGATTATATTGCGGCATTCCCTTACCGGAACATTGGTGTGGCCTCCCGGCTTACCTACTCTTTTAAGGACAAATATTTTGCGGAAGGTAATTTCGGGTATAACGGCTCCGAGAATTTTGCACCGGGAAAGCGGTTTGGATTTTTTCCTTCTGTTGCGGCAGGATACCTCGTAAGCAATGAAGCTTTTTTTCAGGAATTGCTGCCCGTGATCAGCCTGCTGAAGTTTAAGGGATCCTATGGCGAGATCGGGAATGACCAGATCGGTGGCAACCGCCGTTTTGCTTATAACACGGAAATGCAGGGCTCTACCGGATATATTTTTGGAAGTACCGGCCAGGGAGGAAGAGGCGGCATCTCCACCGGTTACCCCGGTAACCCGGATGTATCCTGGGAAACAGCCATTAAAAAGAATGTGGGTGTGGAACTGGAACTGTTTAACCGGTTGAAGATACAGGCCGATTATTTCAACGAAAAACGCGAGGGTATTTATATTTTACAGGGAATGGTTCCTTCCATTGTGGGAAACAATATCAAACAGTTTGTAAACCTCGGCCGGATGGAGAACAAAGGGATTGATGGATCGCTGGAGTATGCGCATGTGGTTGGCGAGTTTGCCATCCAGGCACGCGGTAATTTTACATACAACCGGAACCGGATCCTGTACAACGACCAGCCGGATCCTATATGGGGATACCAGTCCGGGGTGGGAAAGCGTTATGGACAGATCATGGGCCTGGTGGCGTTGGGGCTTTTTGAATCAGAAGAAGAAATTGCAAACAGTCCGCAGCAAATGTACGGCCAGGTAAAGCCCGGCGATATCAGGTACAAGGACATTAACGGGGATGGGATCATCAATTCCTATGATTATATAGGGATCGGTTATGCCGGCCTGCCGGAGATCAGTTATGGGTTTGGTACAAGCGTGGCATGGAAGGGCTTTGATGTATCTGTTTTCTTCCATGGAGTAGGTCATGTAAACCGGGTGATCGGCGGGCCGGCCATTGTAGGACCAAGCCAGAATATCCTGGTAGAAGGACAGATCCTTTCCGATGTAGCCGATAAGCGCTGGAGTTTACGAAACCCGGATCCCAATGCAGCGTACGCAAGGCTTTCCCTGGCCTTTAATGAAAACAACGCCCAGGCTTCTACTTTTTACCTGCGGGATATGCGTTTTTTACGGTTGAAGAATACAGAGTTGGGATACAGTCTTCCCAAAAATATTTACCGGAAGGCGGGGATATCAACGATCCGCTTGTATGCACAGGGCCTGAACCTGCTCACCTTCAGCAAATTCAAATTATGGGATCCTGAACTGGATACCAACACCGGAAGGGCCTACCCTCAAATGCGTGTAGTCAATCTGGGATTAAACATTATATTTTAATGATGCATATGAAAAAGAATAGATTTTTTTGGTTCCTGCTTCCGTTTATCTGTATAACAACGGCTTGCGAACGTTACCTGGATGTGGAGCTGCAGAATCAGCTTACGATGGACGAAACCTTCAGTAAACGCCAGACAACAGAGTCCTTCCTGGCCAATGTATACAGTTACCTGCCGCAGGAGAACCTAATATTTGATATAGACGGTGACCTCCCGGGCCGAAGCGACGAGGGATTGTATTCCTGGCTTTCCGGTGTGCCCTGGCTCAATATGAACAGCGGCTCGCAAACCCCGGCTACAAGTGTATACCAGACCTGGACCTTCTATTATAAAGCCATTAAGCAGGCCACGATTTTTATCGATAACGTTGACAAATGTGTGGAGCTGACCGCCGCACAGCGGGATGTAATGAAGGCCGAATCCCGGTTCCTGAGGGCCTATTATTATTTCCTAATGATCCGGAAATACGGTCCGGTCTATATCTGGGGCGATAAAGAGAGTGATATTACGATTAAGGGAAAAGATGTGGACCGGCACCCCCTGGATGAAAATGTGGCATTCCTTGTATCGGAATATGATAAGGCTGCCGCAGTGCTTCCCGAAGTTATTGCAGAGCAGGCCTGGTACGGCCGGGTTACCAAAGGGGTAGCGTTAACTGCCAAGGCCGAGCTGCTGTTGTATATGGCCCGCCCGCTTTTTAATGGCAATAACCTGTATGTGGGCATGAAAAATAAAGATGGAAAATTTCTTTTTCCGCAAACCCCCGATCCAGATAAATGGGAACTGGCGGCACAGGCGGCTAAAGCTGTGATTGATCTGAACCGGTATGAGCTGTACAAAGACAACCTGGAAACGGATCCCTTCCGCAAGGCAATCAAGTCCTATATGGGTATTTATTTCAACTTCTGGAATAAGGAGATCATCTGGGGCCGGTGGGATCCTGCTCCCTTCCAGTTTGTTTCCCGCTGTGCACCGCCGCAGATCGTAAAGCAGGGCTACGGGGGCTATGCCCCTTCTCTGAAGCTGGTAGATACCTATCCCATGGCTGCCAGCGGCCGGTATCCGGTAACGGGTTACCAGGCAAACGGCAACCCCGTCATTGATCCGCAATCCGGGTATTCGGAAGACGGGTTTGTGAGCAACTTCATTCATCCGCTGGATAACTTTGCGCCTATAAAAGCGCACAAGAGCACGGTAGGAAGGGATGCCCGTTTTTATGCATCGGTCCTGGCAAATGGATTCTGGTGGATCAATACCTATCATGGTCAAAAGCTCGTAACCTTTCACGCGGGTGGAACCTCTCCCTATACCCAGTCCGGAGACTGTGTAAAAGCAGGCTACCTCTGGCGCAGGATGAGCGACCCCTCCAACGATATCGATCAGGGCCAATGGGGGCAATTCTCCTGGCCCTTTTACCGCCTGGCAGAAGTTTACCTGGATTACGCCGAAGCCTGTAATGAGAAGCCTTCAAGAAATGAAGCGGAAGCGCTGCTTTATGTCAACAGGGTACGGGAGCGCAGCGGACTTAACAAACTGGAAGAAGCCTATCCCGAGGTCGTAGGCAACCAGACACTGTTAAGAGAGTTATTGCGCAAAGAGCGAATGGTGGAACTGGCGTTTGAAGGACACCGGTACTATGACATCCGCACCTGGATGATTGCAGAGAAGGAATTTAACGGACCTTATTATACCCGCAACCTGCAGGCCACCAATTATGAAGATTCCTGGACGCGCACCACCGAAATCTTCCCGGGAAGAATGGTATTTCGTCCGCAACATTATTTATTCCCCATTTATCAGGACCAGCTTAGCGAAATGCCCAATATCACTCAGAACTACGGGTGGTAACCATTTAAACTTTTTCTTATGATACAACGATTTTCAAATACGACGCTCTTGGCTTTCTTTATGATAACACTGTTTTTCTGTGCTTGCCAGGAAAAACGGCTGGATGGCATGGTTGAGGACCGGATCTACCTGGTAACGCCGGGGTTGCATACGATGCCGGTTTACAATTGGGGAAAGGATTCCATAGGATTGCAGGTGATCAAAAGCGGTACGGGCCAACAACCGGCAACCGTAACGCTTACGATCGATCCCGCACTGATCGATAAATATAAAGGAAGCCCCGAGGTGCAATATGAGCTGCTGGATGAACGGTTTTATAAAATTGCCGGTAGTATACTGGAGTTTAGTGCAGAAGACTATAAAAAATCCTTCGACTTTATTATTGATGTAGCAGCACTAAAGCAGGTGGCCGTAGCATCAAAAAAATACGTATTACCCTGCAAGGTGTCCATCAGCGGTGGAACGGTACAGGCGGCAAAGGGTGCGGTGCTCGAAGAAGTACTGGTAATTGATCTGAAGGAACCATATATTGCTTTTGAATCAGCCGGGGTTATGCAAAACCCGATTAGTATAACCGCGGCCTCAGCAAAGGAATTCTGGTTTTATACAAAAGTGCAGACCAATTACCCGGGGGGCAGTGATGTTGCGTTTGAAATGATCGTAGACGAAGAATATGTGCGGGAGTATAACCGCACCAACGGAACCAGCCTGGTGCCCATGCCTGCGGCTGCCGTTATGTTCAATGCCGGTCAATGGACCATTCCTGCGCATGGGAGCATCCGCCAGCTGGATTGCCGGATCCTGAAAGATAAACTGGTAAACAGTAATGGTGAGCCGGCCTATGGCGAATACTGGATGCCGTTGCTGATCAAATCTGTTTCAAAGAACGGCATTGATCCGGAGAAGAACATGCAGATCTTCCGGGTGGTGTATACGGGTGGCAATTAAATCATTTTTAAGTTAAACGTTCGATTCAAAAAATATGTCTGGATTAAATTGGAGACAGCTGTTATCCTGGATACTGGCTGCGGGTATCTGTTTGCGGACGGGAGCTCAGGAAAAAACGACCATCATACCCGATCCCGCAACGCAGGAATGGTTGCCCGGATCTTTTAAATTGAATACGCTTACGAAGATCGTATCCCTGCAACCGGCAACCCACCGCATCGCAGACCAGCTGCGCACAGATATACAGGAACGGACCGGATATCCGTTACAGGTGAGCAAACGGAAGCCGGCCGCAGCGGCCGGTGAAATAGGGCTGCTGGTAAATAAGAGTCCGGATGCTGCAATGGGAACCGAAGGCTATATGCTTCATATACAACCAGGGACCATCAGGATACAGGCCAACACGGCGCACGGCATATTTAACGGTATACAATCACTGCTACAGTTGATCGATAATAAGAGCAGGTCAAAACCCGGCACTGCGATGTTCCTGCGCTGTATGAAAATACAGGATCAGCCGCGCTTTGCATGGAGGGGGCTGATGCTGGATGTAAGCCGGCATTTCTTTACCAAAGCATTTGTAAAGAAATATATCGATGAAATGGCCCGGTATAAGCTGAATGTGTTTCACTGGCACCTCACGGATGACAATGGTTGGCGGATCGAGATAAAGGGGTTGCCCAGGCTGACGGAAGTGGGTGCCTGGCGGGTACCGCGTACGGGAACCTGGGCCGCACTGGCGCCGCAACCGGGAGAAGCCGCAACTTATGGCGGATACTATACACAGGAGGAGATCCGCGAAATTGTACAGTACGCCGCTGACCGGTTCATTACCGTTATCCCGGAAATTGACGTACCGGGGCATAGCCAGGCCCTGATCGCTGCTTACCCCGGGCTTTCCTGCTCGAAACAACAATATCCGGTAAGCAACGGAGCCAGCAACAGCCCGGAGCAGAATGTGCTTTGCCCTGCCAATGATTCCGTTTACCAGGTACTGGATCAGATCTTCTCACAGGTTGCAGCATTGTTTCCTGCCGCATATATTCATACCGGTGGGGATGAGGTAAATTACAAGTTCTGGGAGAGTCATGCTTCCTGTATGCAGTTAATGAAACAGCAAAAGATCGCTACGGCAGCAGATTACCAGGCTTATTTTACACGGAAAGTAGAACAGATCATCCGTTCCAAAGGAAAGAAGATGGCCTGCTGGTACGGGCATTATTTTGACGAGCACCATAAACAAACAACCATCTATAGCTGGACAACCAGGGAGGACGGCATCCGTATGTCGCAAAAAGGCATTCCTGTAGTGATGACCCCTGCCTGGGATACCTACCTGGATTTTTTCCAGGGCGTATTCTCTTCGGAGCCGGTGAATGTGATCCCGGGTATTGTGCGGCTGAAGCATTGCTACGAATTTGATCCCGCACCGGAAGGCGCCAATGCGGATTATATCCTGGGCGCACAGGGAAATCTCTGGACGGAAAGCGTTCCTACCGAACGGCATGCGGAATATATGACCTGGCCAAGAGCATTGGCTCTTGCGGAAGTATTCTGGTCGCCCCGGCAGCGACGGAACTGGCCGGGATTTACAGACCGGGTGATCAACCGCTTCGCCTATTTTCAAAAAAAAGGGATCAATTATGCGGAAAGTTTTTATAATCCCATTATCACCGGTGCAAAAGACAGCAGCGGAAAATACCAGGTAAAGCTGGATAGTGAATTGCCGGGTACACAGTTATATTATACATTTGACGGCACCAATGCCGATGCCTTTAGTCCCCGGTACAATGGCATGCCGCTGAACGTGCCGCGGGAGGCCAGCCAGATACGGGTGGTGGCTTACCGGGATGGAAAACCTGTGGGCCGTCAGATCGTTTTTATGTTGAGCGAGCTCTCACATCCCAACCTGCGCTAAAGCAGAACCGAATTTACAAATGAAGAATAAGATTGTTTTTTATATGGCGTTGTTCAATATGCTTCTCCTGCTGTACTGCACAACGGCAAACGCAGGTAATGGCGACAGCATCCTGCGGTACGGGGTATCGGATACCTTATCGCTGTTGCAGGACGGGTATTTTAAAAGAGGACTGGTGTTGGAAGGAACCAATTCGGGTGCGGCAGGCAGGGACCGGTTTATCTTCCCTTATGGCGGCGATGGCAGCCAGGTGCAGTGGGGGCTGGCCGAATGGGGCAGCCGGTTTAAACTGGCGGATACAAAAAGATCCGTTCGCGGAAAGGAAATGATTTATGCGGCCAAAGGAAAAAAGATCGCATTTGAACAACCTGCCGGCAGCTACCGGATCACCATGGATGTAACGGCGTCAGCGGAATATGCTGCGTCGCGGAAAGAAGGGGAAGGATGGCCGCACATGCTGTTAGGGCAAACCTTTACAGAGAAACCTTATCTGAAAGACCTGGAAGGATTAATCCTCAAATTTTCCGGCAGACTGACAAAGGCTGCATTGCGGATGAAAAAGGGTGAATTTGATCCGGCGCTGCATACCGCGCAGTTTCAGCTTTTCATTACAGTACAGGACCTGGATCCGGACTCACCCAGTAAAGGTGATTTCTTCTGGTTTGGGATCCCGTTTTATGATTATCGTTATAAGGATATTAAAATGTTTGCAGCGCAGGACCAGGGAAAGGAGGACGCCTCCGGAAAGTTTATCTATTGTATGGGTAGCACCGATTTTATGAAGGGGTCGTTCCACAGCGGGGCCTGGATCACGGTTGACAAGGATATTTACCCGATGATAAAAAATGCGGTTACACTGGCAAAGCAACGGGGATACCTGACCGGCTCTTCCTTTGAAAATCTTCAACTGTCCTCTATGAATTTGGGATGGGAAGTTCCGGGCACGCTGGACGTGGGTTTTGAGTTCAGGAATTTTGATCTGTTAAAAGTGATCCGTAATTAACAGCCACCTGCAACTGAATATCAAAATGAAACGATCCTCTTTTAAAAAAATCAGGACCCTGTGTATCGCATGGTTGCTGGGGCTTGCGGGTTCTGCTTGCAGTCAGGAGCTTACGGCCCAATGGGCTGAGAAGTACGGGGACTGGAGTCTCGGAAGCGCTATGCAATTGAAAAGTGCGCCGGCAAACGGAAACGCATGTGGCTACCTGGCCGGGGCATCCGATCTGCAAAATAATCACTGGGATTCTCTTTCTGTGGATCTGCAGACCGGCACCACAGCTGTTCCGGCAATGGGGATATTATTGAACTACAGCGATACATCCGCGTATCATTTTTTATCGCTCACCGGCAACGGGGATAAACTTATAATGGAGCTGGGTAAGAAGCAATATGGCCGGGTCCGTGTTGCCGAACGGTTCACGTACAGCACGCAACTGCGGGCAACATGCCGTTACCGGTTACGGGTATATCGTGCTCCATGGATGGATAAAGAACACTGGCGGCAATGGAAAGCCGAGCTCACCGACCTGTCTACCGGTCAGCGGGTATTTAAGGAAAGCCTGGAAAACGTAATGCCCTTTTTGGGAATGGGTCGCACAGGGCTCTTTTCAGATGGTCCTGGTGTCGCGTTCTTGTCGTTCCATAAATTTTCAGTGCGGCCGGAGCTGGAGAAAAAGTATTTGAAACCAGCTGCTTTATTTGGAGAGGGTATGGTATTGCAACGCAGAAAAAGGATTTGTATATGGGGTATTAGCCGGCCGGGAAGCCGGGTGGTGGTTATGTTAAAGGGGCGGCAGGCCACCGCGATGGCCGGGCGCGACGGCGCCTGGCAAACATATTTGCCGGCAATGGAAGCGGCGTCCGGGTTAACCATGGAGCTTCGTTCGGGTGCAGAGCAGATAACGATCCCAAATGTATCCATCGGTGAGGTTTGGGTGGCTTCAGGTCAGTCCAACATGGAAATGCGTGCCTGGCAAAGCGATGTACTCCCACAGATCCGTTCGCAAAAAAAGAATTCCGGTATCCGTTTTTTTATGCAGCAGCAATGGCCATCGGAAGTGCTCGAAACAGAAGCCGGCGGACATTGGTTTAAATGGGATTCCACTTTTACATGGGGCTGGTCGGCTGCCGCCCTCAGTTTCGCTATCGATCTGCATAAGACTACCGGCGTTCCTGTTGGTATCGTACAGGCTACCTGGGGGGGTACCGGTATCGAAAGCTGGATGCCCAGGGAGGCGCTGCGCAAGGTACCGCAGGCGCGGGAAATGGTGCAGCGGTATGAACAGTATCAGCAGCAGCTGATGCAGGGAACAGAAGTGAAAACAGAATGGCCATGGAGCTGGGATATACCCGGCCAGAGTCATGCACCATCCTATTTATACAATGGCATGATCCATCCGCTCCGGAAATATGGAATAAGAGGAGTGCTCTGGTATCAGGGCGAAAGCAATTGTCATCGTTCTTCCCAATATCAATACCTGTTTCCGGCCTTCCTGGATTCCTGGAGAAAGGCCTGGCAGGATGCGGAACTTTATTTTATCGGGGTGCAATTAGCGGGTTACGACGGTCGGCAAAGCGGTAACCAGGTGCCGGGTGCGTGGCCATTGCTGCGCGATATCCAGCGGAGGACGCTGGGTTCAGATACCCGGGCATTGCTGGTTACAGCTTTTGACCTGGGTGATAGCCTGGACATTCACCCGCAACGGAAATGGGAACTGGGCCGGCGCATGTCGCGGGCGGCACAGCAACTGGTATCTGGAAAAACGGCAATACCCTATACCGGACCGGATATGGCTGAAGTGAAACTCTTTGGAAACAGGGCGTTGGTCCGTTACAAGAAGGGCACGGCAGACCCTGGTAAAAGGCGCGGTCCGGTAAACGGATTTGAGGTGGCTGGTGCCGATCGTAAATTTTATCCGGCAAATGCTGAACCGATGCAGGATGGCCTCATCCGGCTTTCTGCACCGGCTGTACAAAAGATTGAGGCGGTCCGTTATGGCTGGGAAAACTATCCGGTAAAGGCCGGTCTTAAAAATGCGGCCGGGCTGGCTGCCATTCCTTTCCGTACGGATGATTGGGAAGTAAAAGATCAGTATACGTATTGATGTAAAATGAAGCCCTGGCAGAGGTCTGAAGATAAAAAAGCCGGACAACATAAAATGTGTCCGGCTTTGAAATAATATGAAAAAGGTTTAAAAATATTTTGTTTTTCCCGGTGTGGCTATCGGGTAAAAACCATCCGCATCCGGCACTACAGGAGGTGTGGCATTAAAGCTGTACTCCTTCGGCATAATATCAATACCGGAATTTAAGGCCTTATCCCATTCGATCACCTGGCCACTATAGGTAGCCATACGGCCAATGATGGCGGTAAGGGTACTTTTGGCACCGTATTCGGCGTTGTCAAATTTATACTGCCCCTTCGCAATGGCATCAAAAAGCTCATCATGCTCGGTCTGGTAAGGATTCCGTTCGTTCTTTTTATCGAAGGCATACAATACCTTCCCGGAACGGTCCTTGATCACGGCCTGGTCGCAATAAATAGAGCCCTTTGTACCGACCAGCAATTCATCCACCTTGCTCATTGTTCCGGGGATGTGGCGGCACTGGCTGTTCAGGATAGAACCATCGGCATAATGAAACTCTACATAGTGGTGATCGTAGATCTCCCCGTATTGTTTGCCGGTGCGTACCTGGCGCCCACCCATACCCTGTGCTTTAACGGGGTAGGCGTTCTTGAACCAGTTCATTACATCGATATTGTGGATGTGCTGTTCGTTGATATGGTCTCCGCAGAGCCAGTTGAAGTAATACCAGTTACGCATCTGGTATTCCATTTCTGTTTGCTGGGGCTCCCTTTGTTTTACCCAAACGCCGGCGTTGTTCCACCAAACCTGTCCGGAGATGAGGTCACCGATCAGGTCTTTCCGCTCAAACAGGGCCCGGTAAGAATCCTGGTAGCGGCGCTGCAGACCTACAACGACGTTCAGCTTTTTTTGTTTGGCGATTTCGGCAGCATCCAGTACTTTCTTAATTCCGGCAGGGTCGGTTGCCATCGGTTTTTCAGTAAAGATGTGTTTGCCCTGTTTTACCGCTTCCTCAAAATGAATGGGACGAAATCCCGGAGGGGTGGTAAGGATTACCACATCTGCAAGCGCCATAGCCTTTTTATAGGCATCAAATCCGGTGAATTTATTGCTTTCCGGTACGTCAATTTTACCTTTCAGCGCGGCCATATCTTCCGAGGTGATTGTTTTGTAGCATCCATCCAGGCGATCCTTAAAGGCGTCTGCCATGGCCACCAGTTTTACATTCTGTTTGGTAGACAGGGCCTGGGATACAGCGCCGGTACCGCGGCCTCCGCAGCCGATCAGGGCTATTTTAATTTCCCCTTTGGCTCCGGAAAAAAAGTTCACATTGCCCATTACAGGAGCTGCCAGCAGCCCCCCGGCAATGAGAGAGCCGTTTTTTACAAAATCTCTTCTTGTTGTTTTGTGATTCATGATATGGTATTTAATCGCCAGAAATTATAAAATATACGTTGAGAAAAATTTTTCAATTTCTTCAGCACTGGGCTGCTTAACCGGACGCACGATCCGGAATCCAACAAATGGTGCATCCGCATTCCACCATTTGCTTTTGGGGATCTGCGGATCGCGGCGGTTCCATATGGGATCGGATTCGGTCCGGTTTGAACTCCGCAGGGATGCGGCATCATCTTTATAGTTGCCGCCTCTTACGATGCGGGGGTTCCGGGATTGAGGCAGGCGGGCCGGATTGGCAGCTTCTTTTCCCAGGGTTTTATAATAATCGGCCTGGTACTGATCCAGCACCCACTCCGCTACATTCCCGTATATATCGTAAAGTCCCCAGGGGTTGGGTTTTTTAAGACCAACCTTGTAATAATGATCTTCGCTGTTCTTGGCATACCAGGCATATTGCTCCAGCTGTTTGGGATCCGAACCAAAGAAATAGGGTGTTGCAGAACCGGCGCGGGCCGCATATTCCCATTCGGCTTCTGTGGGCAAACGGTAAAACACCCCGGTTTTTGTGTACAGCCATTTGCAATACATAACGGCAGCCCGCTGCTGCATACTGTTGGCCGGGAATCCCCCTTCTTTACCCATTCCCAACGTAAGGTCGATATAAGGAGGAGTGGGTCTTGTAACAGCATCTGCATCTACATTCTGACCCAGGCTTTCATCGTTTTGGAACAGTGCATACTCGTCAAAAGTTACCTCATGCGATCCCATATAAAAAGCGTCCATTTTTACGGTAACCGGGGGCTTTTCGTCCGGATCTCCGGAACTGCTCCCCATCTTGAAGGAACCCGCCGGGATGGGGACCATGGTAAACTTTACGGGTGAGCCAGGGATCTCCTGCTCATATTTTTGAAAACCGGCATCTTTTTTTTCCTGGGCCCCCACAACACAGGCCCCTGAGCAAAGCAATACTGCTACAATCAATTTTTTCATCGTTCCGAAGTTAGGTAAATTTTCAGTTTGACAATTAATAAGACCCAAAATATCATAAAATGAAAATAATTGCCAAATCTTTTTTATAAATACTAAAGTTTCCTATTTTTAGTTCGAAAAAAATTGCCACAATGAATCGAAGAAATTTCGTAAAGAACAATGTACTAACGATGAGCGCTCTTGGCCTCGGAACAAGCTTATGGGGACAATCTGCAAAGGGTGTAAAAGCGGATAAGACCTTTAATATGGACTATGCGCCACACGACGGCATGTTTGCCAACAGCGCCGGAAAGGACTTTATCGATCAGATAAAATACATGTATGACAAGGGATTCCGTTCTATCGAAGACAATGGTATGACCGGAAGAACGCCGGCAATGCAATCCAAGATCGGGGAAACACTTGCCAAATTAAATATGCGGATGGGTGTTTTTGTAGTACCCAAAGGTGGCAATGGGGCCAATACCCTGGCCGTAAATAAAAAAGAACATCTGGATATTTTTCTGGATGGCTGCCGGCAGTCTGTAGAAGTGGCCAAGCGGTGTAATGCCAAATGGGTTACTGTTGTTCCGGGTGATTTTGAACGCAACCTGCCGGTTGAGGTGCAGACGGGAAATGTGATTGACGCCCTGCGGAGAGGGGCGGAGATCTTTGAACCGCATGGGATCGTGATGGTATTGGAACCGCTCAGTGATACGCCGAACCTGTTCCTGCGTACTTCGGCCCAGACCTACGAGATCTGCAGAGGGGTAAATAGTCCGTCCTGTAAGATCCTGTATGATATTTATCATATGCAGAAGAATGAAGGCAATCTCATCAAAAATATGGAGCTTACCTGGAGTGAGATCGCCTACATCCAGATTGGTGACAACCCCGGCCGGCAGGAGCCTACAACCGGAGAGATCAATTACAAGAATGTGTTTAAATGGCTTCATAAAAAAGGCTATACCGGTGTCTTAGGCATGGAGCATGGCATCTCCCAGCCCGGAAAAGCAGGTGAAGACCGGCTGATTGCAGCTTACCGGGAGAGCGATGCGTTTATGTAACCGGTAGGGCCGGATATTTTCCTGCAAAAAAATACACATGAAAAAAGTGGTTTTTCTGTTGTTGCTATGCGGGTATGGCGTTGCTTTAAACGCTGCCACTGTGGATACGGTTAGTATTTACAGCAATGCTATGGGGAAGGCGGCAAACTGTGCGGTGATAAAACCATCAACCTATTCAGCGAAAAAAGATTTCCCTGCAGTATACCTGCTGCATGGTTATGACGGCCGGTATTCCAATTGGATCATCCGGGTACCGGAGCTGAAGGACCATGCAGACCGTTACCAGGTGCTGATCGTATGCCCTGATGGTAGCCGCGACAGCTGGTATTTCGACAGCCGCCTGAACCCGGCCGTGCGGTACGAAACCTATATCGGTACTGAAGTTCCGGCTTACATTGATGCGCATTATAAGACGCAGAAAACCCGTTTTAGCAGGGCGATTACCGGTTTGAGCATGGGTGGGCACGGGGGACTGTTCCTGGGTTTGCGCCATGCCACTACTTTTGGAGCCTGCGGCAGCATGAGCGGGGGCGTAGACATAAAAGCATTCGCAGAAAAATGGAATATTAAAACCTGGATCGGGGATCCGGATTCAGCCGGGTTCGACTGGAAGGACGTGTCTGTAGCGGATGCTATTGAGAAATATCCCCGGGATTCTGTGGCCATTATTTTTGACTGTGGAACCGGCGATTTTTTCATTGAAGCCAACCGGGGACTTCATCAGAAAATGTTGCAGCTAAAAATACCGCATGATTACACGGAACGCCCGGGCGGCCACGATTGGGCGTATTGGAAAAATGCCATCAAATACCAGCTGCTTTTCTTTAAAACATTCTTCGATAAAATGAAAACGCCGGTTAATTGAAACGGGCTACCTGACCGGTTCCCTCAGGATCGTTTTTAGCTTTGCCGGGTCTGTCCGGTTAAAATCGGATAAATAGAGTTCATGATGTACGCCGTTCCGTACAAGCCTTTGTTCATTCATAAATGCGGTGATCTTTTCCAGTGATTCCGGCTCCGTGGCAAAGGGGCCCTGGTGCAGCAATTGCACACAAAGACCTTCTTCCATTTTAAAAAGCTCGAGGTATTGAACATCGATGAGCTGTTTTTTTACTAAAACGGCTTCCTGCGCGTCCTGCACGTCTTTTTTGGTTATAAAATCCGGCAGGCGGATCAGGAGGCGGTATTCCCATTCGCTCCGGGGAACCTTTAGTGCCGCTTCAGAAGCGGAATACACGCTGAACCGGTTCTCATCAAACCACCAGAGGCCCTCCAGCTTCGATACTACAAAATCCCGGTTGCCGGCCTTGGATGCAAATTTGAGGGTATAGGCTGTGGCATATAATGCCTCAATATGCTTTTTAAATGAAGTGCCGGAAGGATCTCCTTTCCCGGTAATGGAGAGGAATTGCGCGGCTTCAATGGTTACCAGTGCGGGCTCCGGCTTCGCTGTGAAATAATGGCGGTATTGCCTGGCGAGATCCAGTTTTTCCATGCTTTTATATTTAATAATACAAAGAAAATACAGGGCTGTGACAGCTATGTGTCAGCAGGGAAAAACAAATGTATCTCAGTGGCTTTAACAAGGAGCTGCTTATTGACGGATGACGGTTATAAAAAGAGGCTGTATCAAAGGTCTTTATTTGATACAGCCTCGTAAAAAGATATTCGGGATGTTATTCCTTGTTTTTGGACCTTCCAACCCGGTAAAGTACAAAAGCCATAGTAGCAAAGGCCAGTGTGCCCAGTAAGTAGTAACCGCCTTCTCCAAGTGCACTGCTGAGCCCGTGTTCCGCATTTACGCTTTTCAGCACCGCCGCAGGTCCGTCGAATCCGGAGAGGATGGCAATAATCACACCGGCAACAGCGCCACCAGCCACCAGCCCGGTTGCAAACAGATTACCCCGCCCTAATTCTTCTTCTTCCGGATTGGCTGCCTTGCCGGTTTTCTTATCCACTGCTCCCCGGATCAATCCGCCTATAAAGATGGGCAGTGTGGTAGACAATGGCAGGTAAGCACCAACGGCAAAGCTCAGTGATTTTACACCACAAAGCTCCAGTACAATTGCTATGAATACCCCCACCAGCACAAACTGCCAGTCGAGGTTAAAAGAAAGGATGCCCCTTGCCAGCGTGGCCATGAGTGTGCCCTGTGGTGCAGGATAATACTCCGAGCCGATCGCGTGCTGTGTTACACCTTTGGCTACCATATCTGCTGTTGGCTTATCCAGGAAGTTCACTGTAAGTCCGATCACAATAGAGGAAACGATCACTCCCACAAATAAAGCCAGCTGCTGGTATTTGGGGGTGGCCCCCACAATATAGCCGGTCTTCAGATCCTGCGAAGTGGCGCCGGCGTTGGCGGCCGCGATACAGATGAGTCCGCCCACTACCAGTGCCATAGGCTCATATGCTTTTCCGCTCCAGCCCACCGCAATAAAGATCAGGCAGGTGCCCATCAATGTGGCAATCGTCATGCCGCTGATGGGGTTATTGGAAGAGCCGATGAGGCCTACAATGCGGGAAGATACGGTTACAAAGAATGCTCCGAAGATCACGACCAGGATGCCGATGAGCAGCTTTTGCAGGATGGTATGCCCGGGTATCTGCGGCAGCAGGGCGATCAGGATCACCAGACCAAGACTGCCCAATCCAACTACTTTCATGCTAAGGTCACGTTCGGTCCTTTTAACAGCAGTAGCTGCTGCAGAAGCGCCGCCTTTTATGGAGCCAAGACTTCCCTTAAATGATGAAACGATAGTGGGAATGGTCTTAATGAGGGTGATAAAGCCACCCGCAGCTACCGCACCAGCGCCGATCTGGCGGATATAGGCATAATAAACGGCGGAAGAAAAATCATCAAATGTTTTAGCCACGGGATCCCAGCCGCCTTTGCCCCCTGCAGTTGCGGTATCGGCCAGGTATCCCAGTTTTACCAGCTGGCTGGCAATAAGATCGGGAGCTACTACCGACGACAAAAGCGGGATCAGCACCAGCCAGGCCAGTACACCACCGGCCACCAGCACACCCGCGATCCTTGGCCCGATGATATAGCCTACACCCAGGTATTCCGGGGTGATCTCCCCGCTTACTTTAGCAGAAGGAAAGAATCTGTTGGTTTGTTTGGTAACAAATGCCGGTGTTTCCGCAATCACATGGATGATCTTTTGCAGCACCGCGTATACGAATGCAAAGCCGAGCCCCCAGAAAGCGGTCTTGGCAAAATCCCCGCCTTTTTCCCCGGCTTTCAGCACATCGGCACAGGCGGTGCCTTCCGGATAAGGAAGGGTCTTATGTTCGTTTACGATCAATGACTTCCGGAGCGGGATCATCATCAGGGTACCCAGTATGCCGCCAATGATGGCCAGGGTGAGGATCGTCATGTAATTAAAAAAATGCGCTCCGCTGCCATCGCTCAGAAATAAAAAGCCCGGCAGGGTAAACACCACGCCAGCCGCAATACTTTCTCCTGCAGAACCGGTGGTTTGTATGATATTGTTCTCAAGGATCGTGGTCTTTAAAAATTTACGGCCCAGGGTAATGGCAATTACGGCAATGGGGATGGATGCCGATACGGTTAAACCTGCTTTGAGCGCAAGGTATACCGTAGCTGCTCCAAAAATAATTCCGAAAGCTGCGCCGGTAAGTACGGATTTTAAAGTGAACTCTGCCACGCGTGCGTCATCCGGCACAAAAGGCTTGAATGATGATTTTGTTTCCTGCATAGATATAGTTAAATAATGATGGTCAATCTGTGTTTTGAGCTTTTGTTTTCCCGGGACCAATTTGTTTCAGGGGCGAAAGATAACAAATGATCGTTTATGAAATAAAAAATCACGCGATATGTTTTCTGCGTGATTCTTTTCAATAGAGGCCAATAGCAAAGACTGCTCAGGCGGATCCCGTACGCTCTTTTACAATGGCATTCAATGACCTGATACGGGCAAAGATCCAGATACCGCCGATAAAGGCGGCAACCGCAATAATCAGGAAGAAGATCTTTTTATCGGCAAAATGATCCCACTGGCTGGCCATTACGCCGGCTACCTTGCCACCCAGGGAAGTGGAGAGGAACCAGCCGCCCATCATCAGGGCGGTAAGCCGTGGTGGCGAAAGCTTTGAAACAAAGGATAATCCGATAGGACTTAACAGGATCTCACTGATGGTAAATACAAAATAGGTGATAAAGAGCCAGTATGCAGCCGTTTTGTTGGTGTAAACAGAGGGAACAGACATGACCGCAAATACCATGGCCAGGGCCGAAAGCCCGGAAATAAACAGGGCAAGCCCGAATTTTGCGGATGTGGTCGGCTCACGGCGCCGTTTTCGTAGCCAGATCAGCAAGCCTACCAATATGGGCGTCAGCACTACTATAAAGAAAGGATTAATAGACTGAAATAACTCGGTGTTCGCCAGCCGTTCGGTATTTCCGTTTGGCCACTCGGATCTGGGAACATTGTTATAATAAGGATCTGGTCCCTGCACCTGTATCGCCCTTGTAGCCGAATCTACCAGGTTGCCATTCGTAAGCAGCCAGTCTTTGCCTTTTACAGACTGGATGGCTGTGCTGGTATCGGTTACGGAGATCAGCCGGGCATCTACCTTGTCTGTTTGTCGCAGGGAATCCGTTACTTTTTCAAGAAAGCCCAGTTTACCCGCAATTTTTTCAGTGGTTCCGCTTACTTTTCGGTCGGTATAGGTTTGAGCCCAGATGGTTAACCCGGTCGAGTTCTGATTATAGATGGTCCAGAATATGATCGATATGGCAAAGATGAACAGCAGCGCTCCAATGGAACGCCTGTCGGACCCGGCTGCTTTACGCCAGATATTCACATAGAAAAGGATCACCGGTACACAGGCAAACATAAAGGCGTCGTTGGAGTCGGAGCCAAACAGGTTGCCGGGGATCACCCAGCCGATCACCGCGGCAACCACCGCGGGTAAAAACACATAGAGCAGGATTTTTGACATGGGCATATCTTCCTTCTGCAAAGGTTTTTTGATATCGCCTTCTTTTACATGTTTCAGCTGGGTAGCCAGCCAGATAAGGCCCAGGATCAGCCCCACACCCGCTGCAGCAAAAGCATAACCCCAGCCGTAGGTATTGCGTAGATAGGCCGCGGCGAAGTTGCAGAACAAGGCACCGATATTTACCCCCATGTAAAAAATATTGTAGGCATTATCTTTGAGCGGTTTCAGTTCTTCCCGGTTATATATATTGCCCAGAATAGTGGAGATATTGGGTTTGAAGAAGCCATTTCCCACACAGATCAGGCCCAGCGAAACAAACATGGCCGTATCGCCGGGAATAGCGAGCCCGATGTATCCGGCGGCCAGTAAGGTACCCCCTAAAAAAATTGATCTGATGTAACCAAGGTACCGGTCGGCCAACAAGCCGCCTATAAAAGGGGTTAAGTACACCAGTGCAATAAAGGTTCCTACAATATCAGCTCCCGTTTTATTGTCAAAGCCCTTGCCTCCTGTTTTGTTATCGGTAAGATAAAGGAAGAGAATGCCAACCATTAAGTAATATCCAAAACGCTCCCACATTTCGGTAATAAATAGCACAAACAGGGCGCGGTGGTGACGGGATTTTTTGCCAATATTTTCCATATAACAAATGTTTGTATAAATTTCGCCGGGCAAAATACATAAAAATGACGAACCCCTTTTATTTTTCATTTTATAGCTATCTTTCCGCCCTTAATATTGATCAAAAGCAAAAAAATGAAAATACTGGTCTTAGGAAGCGGGGGGCGTGAGCATGCCTTAGCCTGGAACATGAAGCAGCGGGGCAATCATGAACTGTTTATTGCCCCGGGCAACCCGGGAACAGCCGGCGTAGGCACAAATGTCCCTGTCAGCATCAATGATTTTGAAGGGATCGGCGCATTTTGCCGGGAAAATGGTGTTGAAATGGTAGTGGTTGGCCCCGAAGAGCCCCTGGTTAATGGGATCTGGGATTTTTTCCAGGAAGATGCTGCGCTGAAAGCAATACCCCTTATAGGACCATCCCGGTTTGGGGCACAGCTGGAAGGCAGCAAGGCCTTTGCCAAAGCGTTTATGGAGCGCCAGGGCATTCCCACTGCAGGTTATAAGGAGTTTACAGAAGCCAATTTTGAAGAAGGGGTCCGGTACCTGGAAACGCATGCGCTTCCGGTGGTGTTAAAAGCCGATGGGCTGGCCGCCGGGAAGGGGGTAGTGATCTGCCAGACCAACGAGCAGGCGGTAGCGGAGTTTGAAGCCATGATCCAGGAAGCAAAATTTGGAGAAGCCAGCCGGAAGGTGGTGGTGGAGGAGTTCTTGTCTGGTATTGAAATGAGTGTGTTCCTGGTTACCGACGGAGCCGGATATGTGGTATTGCCGGAGGCGAAGGACTATAAACGCATTGGGGAGAAGGATTCCGGCCTGAATACCGGTGGAATGGGCGCAGTAAGCCCGGTGCCCTTTGCGGATGCCGCCTTTATGCAAAAAGTGACCGACCGGATCATTAAGCCTACGGTTGAAGGGCTTGCAAAGGAAAAGATCGATTATACCGGTTTCGTGTTCATCGGCCTCATCAAAGTAGGGGATGATCCTTATGTGATCGAATATAATTGCCGTATGGGCGACCCTGAAACGGAAGTAGTGATGCCCCGGCTGAAAAACGATATTGCCATGGTTTGCAAGGCCGCAGCAGAACACCGGCTTGCAGACATTACAATTGAAGCAGATCCGCGCACGGCCGTAACCGTAATGGCGGTAAGCGGGGGGTACCCCGGTGATTATGAAAAGGGCTTTAAAATAACCGGTCTGGATCAGCCGCTGAACGATGCCCTCCTGTTTCAGGCAGGCACCAAAGAAGCGGAAGGACAAGTGGTGACCAATGGCGGGCGGGTGCTATGCGCAACAGCATTTGGAGCTACGGTTGCGGAAGCCGTGGGCCGTTCAAAAGAGATCCTCGGGCAGATTCATTTTGATGAGATGTACTACCGGAGGGATATTGGGTTTGAGTTTGCCTGATGCACTGCTGATGCGGTATGCAGCAGTTATTTATAAAATTGAATCTGTTTTATAACCATGAAATCTTAAAATCTGATTTTAAGATTTCATGGTTATATTTTTTGCAACTCTTGCATTATAAAATGCCTCAATCCACAATGGATACTGCCGTTTTTACCGGGATAAGCCTCACCATAGGGCGCAATAACAAAGCGCCTGGGAGGTTTTAATGTATCAATACTTTCGTAGAAGCCGCGTGAGGGTTGTGCACTTGGACTTACCTTGATTTCTATGGCCGCATGGGGTTTGTTCTTTTTTACCAGCAGCAGATCGAGCTCGGCCCCGTTATGCGTTCGGTAGAAAAAAGGCGACAGAGCAGGCGGCAGCATTTGTATGATCTGTTCAATTACATATCCTTCCCAGGAAGCACCGATTAATACGTTTCCCCGGAGTTCATCCATGGTATTGATCTGTGCCAGCCGGTGCAGAAGTCCGCTGTCACGAATATATACTTTGGGTGACTTCACCAGCCGTTTATTCACGTTTGCAAACCATGGTTGTAATCTCCTTACAAGATAGGCCCCCTCCAGGTAATCGAGGTAACGGTTTACCGTAGGATTGGTTACGCCCAGTGCCCGGGCGAAGTTTTCTGCGTTCAGTACTCCGCCATTGTTATATGCCAGCATCTGCCAGAAATTACGTACCAGGGACGTACTCAGGGTTACATGGAAAAATTGATTCAGGTCCCGCTCTATATAGCTTTTTATAAAATGATCGAGCCAGCTGCGGGATTGCGTCTCCGTTTTAGCGGTTAAGGCACCGGGAAAACCGCCCCTGAACCAATGCCGTTGCAATGAGATGCTGACCGGCAGTTCAGAAAAGCCGATGGGAGGTAGTTCGGTATAGGCAATACGGCCAGCCAATGACTCTGATACCCCCTTAATTAATGCGGGTGAAGCGGATCCGGTGAGCAGGTAACGGCCCGTTTTTCTTTTTTCATCAATGAGAGGACGCAGGGTGCTGAAGAGTACGGGCAGGTACTGCACTTCGTCCAGCACCACCAGCTTATTGCTATGAAACCGGAGATAGGTTTCTGCATCGCTCAGCTTTAGCTGGTCAGAGGGCTTTTCGATATCCAGATAAATGCATTCCTTTCCGCTTTGCTTGGCAATGAGCTTAGCCAGGGTGGTTTTGCCTACCTGCCTCGGCCCCAGGATGGCTACAGCGGGGAATTGTTTGAGCAGTTTCCTGATTTCTGCTTCCAGCTTTCTTTGTATCATAGCACAAATATAACCATGAAATTTTAAAATACTATTTACAATTTTCATGGTTATATTTATTTCATAAAATTTGCTTACGGGGGCGACCCGACTGAAAAATGATCGTGCCGCTATGGAAATCGGGTGCGAAAAACCTGCTTGCTGTAATTGCGATCAGTGTATGTCTTTGTACCGCTTTAACCGGAATAGGGGTGCGCGGGCTACCCGTGATTATGGAACGGTTTTAATATGACCGGTTTCGATCAGCATTGCCTCCGACCAGACAGGGACTGCGCTTCTTTACTCTTTGATACGTATGGGTAGTTACTGTCCTTTTTTTAAACTCAGGTAAGGTGTCAGCTCTTCCGGCATCCAGGAGGCATACTTTTTCAATGCTTCATCTGTAGCCGTACTGACCGGGAATCCCCATGCTTTAAAAAAGGGGGAAAGGTTGGTTTTTGTTTGTTCCGAAAACCGGGTAACCAATACTTCTGTTTTTTTCAGATTCTTTTTCCTGCGGTCATCTTCACTCTTATAAGCATAATCCAGGCTGTCATTGGGATGATCTATATACTGCTTGAATACTTGTTTGAATGTGTTCCACCCAAATTTTTTTTGTAGCTGGATGAAAGGTATCAAACCTAAAAAAGGGTTTTGTTCATAGTCGTGCTGCCGGGTATCCCTGGAAAAGTAATCGGTCATGACCATTTTTTGATAGGCAGGTGTAAGACATTCGTGGGCACTATCGCGGCTACCGATCAAACGGTCTAAAAGATAGAGCGAATAAAAATTGCAACCCACCTCGATGGTGCCGTCTGGAACCCATTCAATATTCTGAAGATTGTGTCCTATTTCGTGAAAATATCCCCAGTTGGCACCTCTGTAGATCCCTTTGAGCAGCTTTGCAGGGTCCGTTATTGAATTCAATGAAAGCATATCCTGGGAAGGGCTATGATGGATCATTATCGGGTAGCCCGAATGCATAGCCCCATTGGATATTTGCTCATCTACTACCAGCCTCACAGGCCTTATAAAAGGTACAGGGAGCTGTGAAAGATCATATTCTGTAGATATAATTTTATTCCATATCTCCAATGTCTTTTGTGGGTCTTTGATTTTGCGCAATGCAGAATCCGGCAGGGTAATAATAATTTTGTCTGTAGCGATTTCACCCCAGGGGGCCCGGTTGTTTTTAAGTTGATTTGCCCAGTCTGAAGCTGTTGTTTTCCCATATACGTAATAAGGAGCCTTTATAACATTTGAAAGTATAATATCCGATTGGAACGATTGGGTCCGGGGATAAACACCAAAATAAATCAACCCGCCGAATGGAGACGAAATAAAACTTAGATCCTTTTTAAGCTGTACCTCGGAGATGATAATAGGCATGCGCCTCCAGTTTTCCTCAGTATTAAATAGTACATCCCTATGGGCACCTATGCAGACCCAAACATCCTCTCTATCCCAGTTGTCTGGTAGTTTAATAGGTATCTTGGTTCCGGGCGGAGCATAAAGCCCCGTACTGTACAGTGTAAACGTTTGAGGCATGGCAAATACATACTTCATCGACAAAGCGGAATCCCGGGCAGATGTTTTTTTGTGGAGGAGCTGAAAGGTACTTTTTATTGTTTTATAACCTTTTTGAGGTGCCCCCGGGAAATTGATAGCAGAGGGGTGCGTCCGGAAATGGGTATTGGCTATGTTTACAAAATTTCCGGTCCATTGCCATAGCTGCCTGATCAGCGCTGTGTCTGAAATGTTTATTGGATGTTCCGGGCTTACCTTTAGACAATCCGGGTTTTGCTGTGCATATATTTGGTGCGTAATTGATAACAGCAGTACTATGCAAAAGTATCTTTTCATAGTAGGGAATTTGTACCTAAATTACGACAAAGGACCTGCTTTAGGCGGAGTGATTTTATGATTTAACATTCAGGTCAACCGCTACATATCCATAAAGAACTGTACCCAGGGAGATGTCAATCCAAACCCTTTGAGGAGCTTGGAGGATGTGGCATTAAATTCCTTATTATTAACGACGGTGCTTTTTCCGGGTTCCGGAAGTTTCCATTTATCAACAGCCGTATCAAAACCGGTAACCCTGGTGGCAAAAATAGAAATGTGCTGATGGGGAACAGCGATGCCCAGGATCATACCCGGCAACCCGTTGTATGCTTCAGGGCCTCCTTTGGTAAGGATCTCATCCGTATAAAAGGCCACCACATAAATGGAGTCAAAAAACAATGCATTGGCCCGGTGACACTGGTAACCGGCTATCTCCCGGGTTTCGTCGGTCAGCTTCCATTTGATCTTTTTTACAGAATCTTTGATGAAAAAATTTTTGTCGAAAATGATCTTTTCCGAAACCGACTGGCCCGATTGAAAGTTGCTGTATACCTTGTTTTTATAAGCAGCGGGGATCTGGAATGTTTGTGAAAAGCCTATGTCCTTATTCACCGGCTCATACAGGCTGTGATCCCGGTCAAAAAATAATTGAAAGCTATCTGTCCAGAACTGGGGCGCGCTCTGCCGGTATTTTTGCATAAAACCGGCGATCTGGTCTTCCGGAACCTGCTTGGTCTCTGCCAGGAAGATTTTCATTGCGGCAAATGTGTTTACCTTACGCTCAAACGTGATTTTGCCACTTTCCATAAACGCAGTGTGTTGTGCGTGAATGGTTGCGGCCCAAGATACGATCGTTATTAATATGAATAACTGTTTCATCTTTTATTGCTTAATATTATTGAATTTGGTGAAGCTCCAGGTGGCGCCAATCATAAAGAAACGGCGTATGGTCGTATACCGGTTCTCGGTAAACAGTTCATTGTTGGCTGTTCTGGAATACCCGCTATTCTGATTCAATATATCGTTACAGGAGATCTTAATTGTGAGCTGATCGTTTTTCAACATATTGTATCCCAGCCAGGCGTTCCAGATGAACCGGTTAAAGTTCTGATCGAAGGTTTGTGTTTTCTGTTGCCAGAAATAGTTACCGTCTGTATGCAGCTCCAGTTTTTTGAGAAAATAAATTGCGGCCGACGGATACAGGTTATAAAAGAAATAATTGTTTTTGATCTCCGGCTGAAGTGAGGATTTGTTAAAGGTGTAGCCTCCGGTTGCGTATAGTCCTACGCCGTATTTCTTTGTTTTTTCCTTGCCGGTGTATAAAGACAGGGAATAGGTGGAGTAGTTAAGCTTGTTGAGTATACTGTTCATTTTGCTGTACATAACGCCGCCGTTGGCACCCAGACCCGATTGCAGATTCCAGCCGTCGATCTGCCGTCCATAATAGGCATTGACAGAATAGTTACTGTTGTTATTGCCGGTTAAATTCTCATACCGGTAAGTATAAGCCCCTGATGAATCATTAAATGTAGACGCCGTAATAATGGGATGGCTGGTGATGCTGGCATTGCCATTGGCGCCCATATAGGTTTGCCCCATGTTTTTTACCTGGTAATAATTGGCGTTCATGCTATGGGTAAAGCTGCTGTTGAGCCGGGTATTGGATAAATAGGTTACCAGCTGGCTGTTGTTGTACTGATAAGGCAGGAGTTGTGTTTTATCCGGATTGGTATTGTTTCCTGAATATTCAAAATAGTATCCCTTTAACTGGGTGGGATTGTACCGCAGACTGGCGGAGGGGTTCCAGTTTACAAAGTTGCGTTTTAACGTCAGGGGTTGATAAAAGTTGTCAATGTCCAGATTGGTAAACCGAATATTATTATTGGCCTTGATGATCAGTTTGCGGTGTGTGTAATTAATGCCTGCGCCGGCCTGGTTGCTCCATTCATTGGAGTTCAGCTTTGTGCTGAACAGCGGGTCCACACCGGATTGCCCGGTACCGCCTGCCAGGTTGTATGACCTTTTGTGCTCGTCGGTTTCCTTGTTTCCGAGCTTATAGTTCAGCAGGAGGGAAAGCTTTTTAGATAAAGGCTCCGTGTAGTTGACCGTTAAATTATTGCTACGCCAGCGATCATTCATCTGCCGGTGCAGGTTCAGGCCTGCGCTGCTGTCCTGAACATCGCTGGTATTGTAAAACCGGGTTTCTGAGCGGCTGAAACCATCGGAACGGTCGTCGTTAAAGTTATTGTTGAAATAAAATGAAAGGGTTCGTCCGTATTTTTTTAATTTCTTTTCCCAGGAGAGGTTGATATTGGATGCGTTTATTTTATAATCGCTTTCGGAAGAACTTTCCGTAGCATTGATCCTGCTATTGTCTGTCCGTTTGCTTTCCGCTGATGAAGCTGATGTACTTTTTGAATCACCGGTGTAACCATCCGCGTAAATCGTAACCGTAGATGTTGTATCAAATTTGTGAATGTATTTGGCATTAGCCCGGTGATTTTCATTCCGGTTCTGGAAACGGCTGCCGGATGCACTCCTGATAACGCCCGAAAGCAGGTTGTTTTGTGAGAGGGTAGACTCCTCACCTTCCACGTTCATAAAATTGTATTTGTAGTTGCCGTTGACAGATTCTTTATCCTGGTTCCATTTTTTATCATAATGAGCACCTGCGGATATAGCCCGGGGAAGTCCCTTGCCATCATAGTTGTCGCTGCTTCTGTCGTCGTCCCCGATCTTTTGTTTGTCTGCAGATCCCAGTCCAACGCGGCCAATATCACTGGCGGTTCCGTAAACAGACATTTTTCTTTTACCTTTAAAGGCATTCACCATCCCCTGTACATTGTAATGCTGGTCTGTACCGCCGCCGGCTTCTATCTTGCCAAAAACACCATGGTTCTTATCTTCTTTTATTTTCAGGTTAATGGTCTTGTCTTTTATACCGTCATCAATACCGGTAAAGGTGGCGGCATCTGATTTTTTATCATATACCTGTACCTTGTCGATCATATCGGCCCTCAGGTTCCGGGTAACCAGGGTAGGATCATCTCCAAAAAACTCCTCACCATCCACCAGTACTTTCTTTACTTTTTGCCCCTGGGCGGTAATATTGCCGTATTGATCCACCTGCAGCCCCGGTAGTTGTTTTAAAAGATCTTCAACCGTGGCATTGGGCTGCACCCGGAAGCTATCTGCCGTATATTCGGTGGTATCGCCCTTTATTTTTATAGCGCTGACCCTGGATTTTACCAGTACTTCCTGGAGCAGTTTTTCTTTCAGGATCATGTTTACCCGGTCCATATTGAACAGGTTGTTCTTTGCATCCAGCATGGAAACCCGGTGCGCATAATCGGTATATTTCGGATAACTGAAGAATAAAACGTACCGTGCGGTATCGTTCATATTCTGGAAGGTGAAGCGGCCCTCTTTATCGGCCCGGGTGTCTGCTACAATAAAGGAGTCTTTCGCCTGGAGCAATACAACAGAAGCGTTGCCAAGCCGTATATTGGCACTGCTGTCCATTACAATACCGCTGATGGTTGTTTTTTGGCCATAGGCGCAGTTCATAAGGAAAAGGGTCAGCAACACAGATCCCAGGTATTTTTTAAGCATTTGATGGTCAATTTAATTTAAGCTATCTTATAGGTCGTATAAGTGTCAAAAAAGTTACAGTTAGGTTAGTTTTTTTTTAGAGTTCTTCTTTTGTATACTCAAGGAGGTCTCCGGGCTGGCAATCCAGCGCTTTGCAGATGGCTTCCAGCGTTTCAATGCGGATGGCTTTTGCTTTCCCGTTTTTTAATATAGAGAGGTTGGACAGGGTAATGCCTACTTTTTCGCTTAGCTCATTCAGCGACATTTTGCGCCGGGCCATCATGACATCTAAATTGATAATTATGGGCATTCTTATACGGTTAATTCGTTTTCGGTTTGAATTTCGATCCCTTTTTTAAAGACCTGTGCTATTACAAAGAGGATCACACTCATAAAAAGCCATACATCGGCACCCTCCAGATTCAATGCCTGTATATCGGGCATGTTTATCCCTTTTTGCGTCAGCCACTGGCTGTATCGGGCACCGGAATTGGAAAACAGGCCGATCAGCAAGGCAATACAGGCACTGCTTAAGATAAAGCGCCGTATCGCCTCGTTAAAAGGCTGCGCCAGTGTCGATTTTTTGTCGTGGAGGATCTTTATGATCCCGTAAAATAGCCAGGCTTTCAAAACCATTACAATACCTATGACCAGGGTCATTACAAAAAAATATCCCCGATCATGGTTGAAAAGTTCGGTCAGGTCAACCTGCTGCCAGAGGTACCGTACAAACTCCGGTTTGAACAGCACAAAAACGGAATTGGCAATGAAACCGCCTGCTTCGATACAAACCCCTACGAATATGATCCATGAAATGATGATCAGGATCCACAATACTACGTTTTTTTTCATTTTTAAAAGTTTATAACCATGAAGTTTATACCAAAATGGCCGTGGATCTTAAACGGTCAGCTGTTGTTCTTCCTGCAGCTGCACGCCACGGGCATATACAAAGGTGATCACAAAAATGATCAGGCCCGTAATAAGGTCATCTCCAAAGCTCATTTCGGGCCGGAAATGCATCGCAGGGAATTCCCGGTCAAGGATGGCACTTATTACACAATAATCAATAACCCCAACCAGCTCGCTGGCCAGATATATGAACGCAAGAAGCCGGAGATACCGGGTTATTTTCGCATGAAAGGGCGCGGTATTACTGATGGTGTTCAGGGCGCGCAGCAGCAATCCGAGTATGGCAAGGCTGATAAAAAAATAGAGGACCCTGATAAAAAAGAGGTAGTAGCCGGCGGGCGTGTTGGGATTGGGCCGGAACAGATAACTGCTGATCTGCTGATAGCTACCCGTATGCTGTTGATTGATAATTTCTTTATTTGTTACCGCTGAATTGAACGCACGCACGGTTACCGCGTTTGACGGATTGATCGCGTTGTTAATATTGACCCCGGATAGTTTCATTACTGATACTGTAATGAAAAGGACAATAAACAGCAATAGCAGGTAAAAGCCGATGCGAACAATGATCTTTAAAATCTTAATAGTTACCTGTAATTTCATTTTTTTGAAATTTTAGTTGTTGATATTTATACGGTAAGGTCATGTTCCTGTTGCAGTTCGATGCCTCTTTTAAAGACCAGGCCAATTACAAAAAGAATTATACCCATTAGCAGCCAGACATGTGCTCCGTCCAGTTTTAAAGCTGCAGCATCCGGTAAGGACAGCCCTTTTGTCGACAACCATGTTGCATATTCAAAACCATATTTTGAGAAAACGCCAATAAAGAATGCAGTGATGGCTCCCATGAAAATGAACCGATTTACTTTTTTGTTGAATGGATGAGAGAACGTAAGGGTTTTGTCATTCATGAGTTTAATAACAATGAAAAAGAGATATGCCTTCAGCATGGTTACCATACTTATCATTATTATCAGGGCAATAAAATGTCCCTTATCATATTCGAACAGCGCCGATAGATCCGCCCATTTGAATAAGCGACCTGAATGATGGGGCATGGCCAGCCGCAGGATGCTGCTAACAATGATGGCACCGGCCTCTACACAGAGAACAACAAACAGGATCCACGCGAGAATATTTACGAGTTGGATAATTTGTTTTGTTTTCATTAATTGACTATTTATACAGTTAACTCCTTTTGTTGTTGACAACCTGAATCCTCTTCAAAGGCTTGTTGCAGTAAATAAGCGCATGACAAAGATAAATGGATATTTATCATATTTCAAAATAAATTTATTGAATTACAATAAATTTATTTTGAATCTCGATCTGTTTTGAGGTTTCGGATCCGGATTCGGGCTCATTCTTTTACACATTGCAGCGATTGAATGCTGTATTTTTATTTGTTTTTATCACTGATCCTGTAGACCTTATGAAATATTTGATCTGTTTTTTTTCGTTGTTGTGCTGTTGCAGCGCACTTACAGTAACAGGCCAGCAGCCAGAGATCATTAATCAGAACCTGGACAACTTTGCAATAGCGGCATCTTTTGCCGATACCGGAAATTTTAAAACAAAGAATATTTTTTCTGTCCGTTATTACCGTATGGCGGATAAAAAGCCGGGCGAAACACACACAAAAAGTATCGGCGATGTGGTGGTGGAACCGATATCGTATACCGAATATCTCCCGGATGGGAGAAGGACCTACTATGAATATTACAGCGGCCATAAAAAGTATGGAGAACGTTTTTATTACGATCCTCAGTACAGGAGCCTGTTGCTGATTGAGCGTCCGGATACAGAAACAACATTGAGCCGGCACTGGTTGCGGTATAATGATAAAGGACTGCTTGAGCGCTTCGTTGTTTGCCGCAATCGCCAGGAACGTTTTCTTATAGATTCCTATACCGCCTATACCTACCGCGATTCCGGTACCACCCGCATCATACAGATAGCCGGCTATAACAGTGATACAACAGCAGATCCCGTTATAGAATACCGGTTCTCCGGACCGGCACTGGTAAAGAGCCGCCCGCAGTACCAGTCGAAGGTGCAACACTTCCGGCTGATCAGCGGTTCCTACAAACCGGTAACAACACTGGGGTATATTTTTAACGACCGGCAGGTACAGTTTGCTTACGATAACAATGGTTTTATTACATCGGAGGTCTGGCAGAAGCCGGTGGGAACATTGGAAAATAAGACGGAATACGCCTACACAGAGGGATATTGCGAGCGTATTGAGCAGCAGTATCATATGCGGGGCACTGAAAAATCATTAAAAACGGTTCGCAGGTATAATGCGCAGGGCGACCTGGTTTTTGAACAATCGACAGAATACACCGGTAACCTCCTGGGTATTGAAAGCTACGCGTATAAATACGATGATAAAAACAACTGGATCGAAAAGACAAAGTACTACCAGCCCTGCAACAAAGGTGTGTATGGCGAAAAGAAACGCATTGCCTTTGAAGCACGGGAGATCGTTTATTACCAGACCGGGCAATTGCCACAAACGCCACCATTGCCACATTATCCTTTGCAGTTACAGCCCGTTCTGGAGCAGATATCTGCCATTGCTGCCAGAAAGCAACGGCAACAGGAAGCTTTTGACGCAGCGGTAGCATCCGGTAATTATGATGAAACCATTAAGATCAGCAGCGCGGCAACGCTTGCGGCGTTCACCCCTGCTTATTGGACGGTTAGGGACAGTGTCTTCGGAGACCTGGATGGCGTGCAAGGTGATGAGGCGGTGATGATTTATAAAACGCCCATGCCGGCAGAAATGGGCGTTGCTTCCTGCCTGGCTGTTTTCAGGAAAACAGATGGTAAATGGACGCTCTGGCACCAAACCCCGGCGCCATTGCTGGGCGACCAGAACGGTGGCATGATGGGCGATCCTTATGATGGTGTTGCGATCTCCAGAAGATGCATTGTTGTAAATCATTTTGGAGGCAGCCGGCAGAAATGGCATTATACGCACCGCTACCGGTTCCAGAACGGGGATTGGTACCTGGTTGGTGCAACGGTAAATTTTGGAGCGCCCTGCGATTACAGGATGCAACTGGATTATAATTTGTCTACCGGCGATGCGGTGGTAACACGCACCACGGAGGCCTGCGATGAGGAAGGGAATGCAAAGGAAAGCAGTTGGACCGAACGGCTTAATATAAAGCGGAAGCTGCCGCAGATGGACACCTTTTTGCCGGGTGAAACCGAACTGTCATTACCCAAACGGAAGCAGACCCTGTATTACTGATCGATAACACCCAGCTTTTTCATCAGGTAGGAAGCACTCAGCTTGGTACAGACCCCGTCCTTGAGTTTGTAATCAAAGATCAGCTCGTCATTAATGATCTCCGATTCAAAGGCCTTATTGGAAATATATTGCGGGTAATCCCGGATCATATCCGCCACCACCACATCGTGCGTGGCAATGATACCAAAGGTATCAAAGCCGGCCATTTTCTGAATCAGCCCGATCGTACCATTCCGTTTATCGTTACTGTTCGTGCCGCGCAGGATCTCATCCAGGATCACAAAGGTGATGTTACCTTTTTCAAGATGCTGTACAATGGTCTGCAAACGCTTTAATTCTGCGTAAAAGAACGATTCGCTCTCCTGCAGGGAATCGGTGATGCGCATGCTCACATATACATCAAACGGATAGAACACGAAACGGGAAGCTGTTACAGGAGCACCGCTTCGCGCCAATACCAGGTTCATACCCGCTGTACGCAAAAACGTACTCTTGCCACTCATATTGGAGCCGGTGAGAATGATAAATTTTTGCTGTTGAAAACTAACGTCGTTGCAGATCCTTTTGCCGGCGCGGATCAGGGGATGCCCGAGGTTTGTAGCGGCCAGGGTTGGTTGCTCGCTCACCTCCGGGAAACAGTTGCCGGAGTTATTGAATGAAAAATTGCCCAGGCTGCCCAATGCTTCAAATTGTCCCAGTACTTCGAGCCAGTTATGTATATGGGCGCCGTGCTGTTTTTTCCAGATGCCCAACCGGTAGAGGATATGGATATGAAAAAGACAGAGGCCATTCAGCAGAATGCTTACGAGCAGGTTTACGATAGACTCGAGGTACTCAAAAAGCGCAGCCAGCTTTTGCAATTGCTTTGAGGCGCCCGGTGCGTCTTTGGTTAATTGCTGCTGCGCATGCTGCAGTAGCGGCGATTGAAAAGATTGTGCTTCGATCAGCTGCAATTGGTCTTTGTAGGCTACCAGGATCTTGTTAACCGAAGTGGACACGGTTAACTGGGCCGCAATCTTCTTACCAAAGGAAAATGCAATGATGAGGTTCAGCACAAAGGTGGCGTAAAAGATGCGGAATGCTTCATTGCTGTCGGATATAAAAAGATAATATAACAGGCTGCCGATGGTGATCAGTGGAAACAGCATGAGAAAACCATACAATGCCTTGCTGATGCCGGTTTGGGCAGTGCGTACCCATTCCATTAACTGGCTGAGCTCTTTTTCCCTGTTTTCCTGTAAACTACCTTTGGCATACAGTTGCTGGCGGAAATCATTCATGGCCGCCAGCTCCTTTACAGCTTCCTGGCGTTGAAGAATGGTTGCGGTGTCCGGGTTCAGCAGCAGGCGGGCCAGTTCTTCCCTTCCGAAGGAAGTGCTGCATCGGTTCAGGTGTGCATAAAGCCCGCCGTGGCCAAAAAGGTCCAGGTCATAGGAGTAGGGATGCTGCGGATCCTCATAAATCTTTCCGTTAGGATACGGCGACAGGTTGGTATCCAGGAATGTGATTTCATCCGTATTATACTTTGCCAACGCTTTATAGTAAGCGGTCTTTTGTTGCAGACGGTCGTACCATTTTACCACCACTAAAAAGGCAATAAAAAGGATAACGGTGGCTATAATGGTTGCGCTGCGCCCGGTTTGGGTAGATTGATATAACTGGTAAATGAAAACAGCAAAAAGCACCAGCCGGAAGAAACTGAGCCATCCCTGCTTTTGTTGCAGTTGGCTTGCTTGTTTAGAAAACTGCTCCGCGCGCTCTTTATAAATAGTCGTATCCATAGAACGGTAAAAATAAAGAAGATACGCCAATGATGTGCAGTAACAGCACCCGGGTTTATTTTATTAGGAGATATCGCTCACATTGAATTTCAGATCCGGGAACAACGCAGCACTGATCTCATCGCTTTCGATAAAGAGTTTTATGCCCGGGAACTTTCCGTCCTTTAACAGATACACAACCACCACCTTGTTCTGTGGCTTCACGAGCCGGTATTCTTTTACACGGCTTTCCTCATAAAGGTCAAATTTTATCCCCATCTCTTTTTGAGCGTTTCCCGGTGAAAGGACCTCTATTACCAGGTCCGGAGTACCAATGTACCCCCGGTCATCTATTTTTCCGGCATCGCAAACAACACATACCAGGTTGTACTACCGTAAAAACGAGTTCATCCTTTTCCCGTTTGAGTCGGGCAAACGGACGTCAGACGGCGCTAAGAAAACGTTGCAGTTCTTTTTTTGAAATAGGTTCCAAATGCTACAGTAAGATTTGTTAAAGCCGATTGATGCCTGATGCCGGGCGCCGGGCTCATTTTATGGGTCCATCCTCTCAGAAGCGCTACTCTTTCGCGGAACCCCCACCGGAAATAATCGGCATAGGAATAGCGCCCGGATAAGTCAGGCTGATCTAAGGAGGCGATGGGCCTAAAAGGAACAAAGAGCTCTTCTACTTTGTTTTCAGCATCCATTACACGGCTTTCTCCTGTAAAGAGACCCTTTTTAATTTACGGGACACTTTTCGTGGTAGTTGATCAATTCAATGGGGGCAGCTTCCATTTCAAGACCCGAATATTTTTCAATGATCTCATCCAGCACTTCCCGGATGGCTGATTCTTCTGCAAGCCGCACCAGTTTGCTGCGGTATTCTTTGATATTGGGTAATCCTTTCAGGTAGTTAGCATAGTGCCGGCGCATTTCATTGATACCAACAATGGGGCCCTTCCACTCCACACTTTTCTGCAGGTGCTTGCGCACTACATTTACCCGCTCTTCTACCGTAGGGGGGGGCAGTAAAGTACCGGTCTGAACAAAATGCTTTATTTCCCGGAAGATCCAGGGGTAGCCGATGGCTGCCCGTCCGATCATGATGCCATCCACACCATAACGGCTCTTATATTCGAGGGCTTTTTGCGGGCTGTCGATATCGCCGTTGCCAAAAATGGGGATATGAATGCGGGGATTGTTTTTTACTTTCCCGATCAGGGTCCAGTCGGCTTCGCCTTTGTACATTTGGCAGCGGGTGCGGCCATGGATGGCCAGCGCTTTAATGCCAACATCCTGCAGGCGTTCTGCCACTTCCTCAATGTTCAGCATGCTGTCGTCCCAGCCCAGGCGGGTTTTTACGGTTACGGGCAGGGAAGTGGACCGTACCACGGCATCGGTAAGGCGCACCATCAGGTCAATGTCTTTCAGCACACCCGCTCCGGCGCCTTTCAATGCCACTTTTTTAACCGGGCAGCCGAAATTAATATCGAGCAGGTCCGGTTGGGTTACGTCCACAATCTTTGCCGCCATGGACAGACTGTCCTCGTCGCCTCCGAAGATCTGGATGCCGATGGGCCGTTCGTAGTCGAAGATATCCAGTTTCCGCCTGCTTTTAATAGCATCACGGATCAATCCCTCGCTGCTGATGAATTCTGTATACATCAGGTCGGCCCCGTTATCTTTGCATACAGCGCGAAAGGGCGGATCGCTTACATCCTCCATGGGAGCGAGTAAAAGCGGAAAGTCCGGGAGCGATATGTTTCCTATGTTTACCATTTTTTAAGTTATCAGCGTTCGGCGGCCGGTTATTAGCCGTCAGCTTTAGGCGTTCAGCTTACAGAAATCAACTATTTTTGAGCCCGCAAAGGTACGATTTATTTTTTTGATGTTATGATGACCGATACTTATAAGAAGGATATGTCCTATACGGCCGGTTTTTTTATGCTGATCGCCTTTGGGGTGGGAGGCATGTTCCTGGCAGGCGCCATTGGCGGTATCGCCTGGAACCTGATGACCGGAAAGGGACTTGAAGAACTGACCCAGGCTGTCGGAAACCCGGCCTATCTGAAGGAAATGCAATTGCTGCAGACCATCCAGGCCTTGCTTGGTTTTTTGCTGCCTACTATCGTAACCGCCTCGTTCTTAAGTCATAAACCGCTAAAACTGGTCGGTTTTAGTCAAAAAACAAGAGGTTGGCAGTTGTTCTACACCATTGTGATCATCCTTTGCGGCCTGGGTGTAAGCGCCGGCCTGGGATACCTGAGCTACCAATTGCCACTGCCGGCGTCTCTGCGGATGCGGTTTGAGCAATGGGAGAACGTTTATGCTTCACAGGCTACCGGACTGGTCAGCTTTAAAAACATACCGGACCTGCTGATGTCGATAGTGGTGCTGGCACTGATACCGGCTGTTTGCGAGGAGGCATTTTTCAGGGGCGGCCTGCAGAATTTTATGTACCGGGGCAACCGGAACCTGTGGCTGTCGGTGGTAGTGGTGAGCCTGATCTTTAGCCTGATCCATATGTCAGGATACGGCTTTCTTTCCCGGCTGGCCCTGGGCATCATCCTGGGTTTGATCTACCAGCTGTCCGGCAATATCTGGTTGAGTATACTGGCCCATTTTATCAACAACGCACTGGCCGTTATTGTGATGTATACCCAGGTACAGGCTGGAAAACCGGTTGCAGAGGCTATGAGTGATAAGAGTGGCAGCTATCTGGGGCTTATTGCGGTTCCTGTGGTAGCCATTCTTTTTGTGCTGATGAATAAGCGAATACAACAAACAAAAGCTGCTGATGGCATTTAACTGGAAAACATTCTGGACAAGGGCTTTTACGGCACTCATTTTTGTGGCCGTTATGATGGCCGGGCTGCTGTATAATGAATGGAGCTTTTTACTGTTGATCACCATTATTCATTTTGGTTGCTGGTGGGAATACCTGAAGCTGATCGAGAAAATCTTTGATGTTTCTTTTCATGTGTATCTGAAACTCGGTTTCTGTTTAACCGGTTATCACTTGCTGTTATTGTGCTGCGGCACGCTGCAATGGTCCGGCTACGATCTGGCTTCCAGTTTTTCGCTGCCCTTTCTGATTGCAGGTGTGGTATTGCTGATGACCGGAATTTTTCGGCGGACAATCCATTTAAAGGCGCTGGGTGCTGCCGCGCTGGGGCTGATCTATATTTCCCTGAGCTGGGCGTTGCTGCTCCTGTTGCGGTATACTGCTGATATTCATATTATGAAGGATGGTGCGGAGCAAGCTGCTTCGGGCTTTTTTATTCCTGTTTTGCTGATCGTGGCTATATGGATCAACGATACCTGTGCCTATCTTGTCGGATCCATGATCGGGAAAACGCCTTTTTCCAGAATATCACCCAAAAAAACGATGGAGGGTACCATTGGCGGAATGTTGCTTTGCGTGGCCGCCATTGCCCTTATCCTGCAATACTGGTTTCAATGGCCGGTATTGCTGGGCATCTCGCTGATCGCAGCCATTACAGGCACCGCCGGCGACCTGCTGGAATCAAAGCTGAAGCGCATGGCGGGGGTAAAGGACAGCGGGAGCATTATGCCGGGGCATGGCGGTTTTATGGATCGGTTTGATTCCCTGTTGGTGGCCATCCCGTTTGTGTGGCTGTTTCTTCAGTTTTTCCGATAACCGTTGTATGCATCGCAATTATTATGGATCGTCTGTTACATTACTTCCGGTCATTGGTTCCGTTTTCGGAAGAAAGCTGGCATATATTGCAGCCGGCACTTTCAAAGGCGTCTTTTGAAAAAGGTGCACCCTTGTTGAAAGAAGGCCAGGTTTGCCGCGCGCTCTACTTTATTGAAAAGGGATATTGCCGAAGTTATTATCCGGCAGATGGCCTGGAGAAAAATACCGGGTTCTTCTTCGAAAACGATATGGTAACCAATATCAGCAGTTTTGGAAGCGGACAGCCTTCTGCCTATTTTATTGTTGCCGGGGAAACACTGGACGTCATTGTTTTTGACAAAGCGCTTTTACAGGTGGCCAGTAAAGCATCGCCGGAGATCGAAGCGCTGGGCAGGTCCTGCATCCGCCTGTTTGCCGCCCGGCAGGAGGATTTTGCCAGTATCTTCCAGGTTTATACTGCAAAAAAAAGACTGGAGTATCTGGAACGTCATTATCCTTTTATGCTGCAACGGGTACCGCTTACCCAGCTGGCCTCATTCCTGGGGGTTGCACGCGAAACCCTGAGCCGCATACGGAGCCGCCGGCGGGCCGGTCACAACGGGATTTTGTGATCTTTGTCACACCCGCCCTTCCTGAAGTACTCTAGCTTTGTGGTATTAAAATTCAGGTATTATGGATCACAAAGCAAGAACAATCGTATTACAGTTTATCGATCATCTCAACAATGAGAACTTTTCCGCTGCGCAGGATTGCCTGCACGATGATTTTGTATTTGAAGGTGTATTGGGGAGAAGGGAGGGTGCTGCCGTTTACATAAGGGAAATGATGCAGATGAAGCTGAAATACCAGGTACAGCAATCTTTTGAAGCCGGTACGGATATAAGTCTCTGGTATATGATCGATATGGGTGGCAAAAGGATACCGGCATCCGGCTGGTATCATACCGATGCCGGAAAGATCCGTTCACTGAAAGTTGTATTTGATCCGCGGCCGCTACTGGATTCAGGTAAAGAATAAGTCCGCCACATGATTGCCGGGTTTATTGAAGCGATGGTCATTGATGTGGACCAGACGTTCCATCCCGTTTTTGTTCTTTCGATAATATATTCAAGGCTGCTTGTCAGGTAGCTGATACATAACAGGAATCTGTTTTCATGATCGTCACAGGGGAAAAGTGGTGAAAGTTCGTATCTGATAAAGTGAGCCGGGAACCTTGTTTTATAGGCTTCGTACTCTTTTGTTGACATAATGATGACTGTTCTGTTTTGGAGATTGATATGTTGCAACTCCTGATCGTCAGAAACGATCAACAGAAATTCCTTCCCCTTATACATAGCATCAATTGAATCTGTGAAGGGCTCCGGCGGAAATGCAAGAGGCTTTGACAAGTCGATGCTCATAAAATGCCCAGTGATAAATTCCGGTTTCTCAATCAACGACTGATATAGGATCGCTTTTGCTGAGGCAGTGCTTTTATATCTCGGGTTGGCATCTATCTTGTCATTGATGCCGTCGCCATCCGTATCTGGATTTAACGGGTTCAGGAGCATTTTGGATTCTTCAATATCGGTGAGCCCGTCGTTATCGGAGTCTTTGGTCAATCCTTTAATATCCATCTGTACAATAACTGCAGTATCCAGTTCCTCAAATACAGGTGGGATGGGAAGAATGAGCCGGGATGATTGGCGCACAAGGCGGGCTTCTATCTGCAGGGTGTCTTTATTTTTCAAAATGGGGACAGAAGAGCGCTCTTTGAATGCATAAAAGAAGCCGCTGGTTAAGCCCGTGTAGTAATAATTCCAATGGTTGCCATTGTCATTTGAAAGTGCGATCCAGTATCCGGTTCCTCCATGTACAAAATCGTCGTACAGGTCTGAACAATAAATGGCTGCTATCTGTGTGCCTGATCTTTCTGTTCTGATAATGGCGGAAGGCTCAACCGGGGGCCGGGGTGCTGTTGTTTGATAAGAATTTCTTGCAGTATCGGGTTGATCAGGTATGGAAGGATTCAATATGCTGATGTACTCAAATGGGATGTTTTTAACAACACCGATCGTAGCCGGTGTGAATTTTACTGGGTTTATCTTAAACAGGCTGTCGTTATGTTTTTTCTGCCAACTACTTTCGCAATCCATTTCAAAGGGCGAAAAGACGAATGTCGGGTTCGGCGACAGGTCGGCAGGAGGTACATCCCGTCCTGTAAGGCTTTTACAGGAGGTAATAAAAACAGCCAGGATCCAGCAACGGTATATTATGGAATGGATGAATAACCTGTACATCATTGAACGTTATCATTGGTCCATTTATAGGATGCGTGTTTTTACCTGATTCCATAAATAACCAGGAAAAATACCCGGTGTTACCTGCTAATTGTATCCGTAAAGCTGTTTCAGATCCTTGCCCGGTTCTTGAGTTCCAGGTATTTATTGATGGTATTAACGGTCAGTTGTTGCGGAGTGCTGAGAATGCCCAGGATGCCGTTCTGCTGCAGCTCTTTGATCATCTGCCGTTTTTCAAAGGCAAACTTTTCGGCAATGGTCTTAATGTAAACTTCCTCGAGATTGTTGGCCCGGGACTCGATGAGTTCTTTGATGGCTGTGTTCTCAAAGAATACGACCAGCAATAAATGATAATGCGCCATTCTTTTTAATGCAGGCATTTCCCGCTGCAGGCTTTCCATAGATTCAAAATTGGTGAACAGCACCAGCAGGCTGCGGTTATTGATCTTGTTCCGGACCACGGTATACAGCTTTTCATAGTCTGCCTCCAGAAAACGGGTTTCCTGTTTATACAGGGTTTCCAGGATCCGGCCCATCTGACCCGGACGTTTGTCTGCAGGAATGAAGCTGTCCTGGTTTTCGGCAAAGGTGATCAGACCGGCTTTATCCTGTTTTACCAGGGAGATATTCGATAGCACCAGCGAAGCATTGATGGCATAGTCCAGCAAGGTCATGCCTTCAAAGGGCATTTTCATTACGCGCCCTTTGTTAATGATGCAATAGACCTGCTGGCTTCTTTCATCGGTGTAGTTGTTGACCATAATGCTGCTCTTGCGTCCGGTGGCCTTCCAGTTAATAGTACGGTAGTCATCGCCCCGTACATATTCTTTAATGTGCTCAAACTCCATGCTATGGCCCAGCCGGGGAGCACGTTTTACACCTGCTTCCTGCAACCGGTTGCTGATGGCCAGCAACTGAAAACGGCGCATTTGTATGTAGGAAGGATATACACGGGTTGTTTTTTGTGCGGGGATGGTGTATTTTCTTGTTACCAGCCGCAGGGGGGCAATAACAAACACATGGATGTCATGAAAGATGTATTCACCGCGGGTAAGTGGTTTTACGGAATAAGGGATGTCGACTCCCTGGTTTCCGGCCAGCGATGCCTTCCGGATCCAGTTCCTTTCCTGAAATTGCTCCGGGAGCTCATCAACTACGGAAAAGTGTACCGGATAGGCGTAATTGTTAAACAGGTGCAGGGATATCCTGTTATCGTCGCCGATGCTCAAACGGTCCGGAAGGGTTCTTGTGGCAATGATCCCGGCGTTTTTCAGGTACACCAACAGGGTGTCTGCCAGTACGGCGATCGACAGCAGTGCCAGCAGTAATGCCGCAATGGTATACAGTGCCGGATGAAAATAGCTGGCAATAAACAGCAAGGCAATAGCACCGCCGATGTAGTAAACGATCTTATTGAGGTAGAAGGATTGCAAGGATCAGACTTGAGGTGTTGAGTTTTGAGATTTGAGCTCCGATAATTATCGGGATGCGATTTGGAATTTATGATTTCTACCTTGGTATTTCCAGCCCGTTGATGATCTGTTTGATCACCTCGTTCTCGGTAACACCTTCCATTTCCTTTTCGGGTGAAAGAATGATCCGGTGTCTGAGTACCGGTGCTGCTACCGCCAGCACATCATCCGGTGTAACAAAATCCCTGCCGGATATGGCTGCCATCGCTTTAGCAGCATTCATAATAGAAAGGGATGCGCGGGGAGATGCGCCGAGGTATATGGCTTTGTTATTGCGTGTCTGGTGGATCAGCTTTGCTATAAAGCCCAACAGCTTTTCTTCGATGATGATCGCCTTTACCTGTTGGCGGAGCTCGTTGATCTGTGCGGCTGTAAGAGCCTGCCGGATGGCATCAAGTACCGGCTGGTTCCCCAGCTGATGAAACCTCGTGAGGATCCGGAGTTCTTCTTCCTCTGTGGGATAAGGCACTTCAATCTTAAAAAGAAAACGGTCCAGCTGGGCTTCCGGCAACCGGTAGGTGCCTTCCTGTTCAATGGGGTTTTGCGTGGCAATGACCATAAACGGGGCGTCCATGGTGTATGTTTTTCCGTCTACAGAAACCTGCCGTTCTTCCATTACTTCCAGTAGTGCCGCCTGTGTTTTGGCTGGAGCGCGGTTGATCTCGTCCACCAGGATGATGTTACCAAACACCGGTCCCTTCTTGAACTCAAAGCGGGCGTCCGCCGGATTGAACACCGGCGTACCGATCACATCTGATGGCATCAGATCCGGTGTGAACTGGATGCGTGAAAAAACAGCATTTACTGCGCGCGCCACCAGCTTTGCCGTAAGCGTTTTAGCCACGCCCGGTACTCCTTGTATCAGCACATGGCCGTCTGCCAGCAATGCAGTAATGATCAGCCGTACCATTTCATCCTGACCAATAATAATCTTTTTGATCTCATCGGTGATCTTCAATACCGCTTCGTTCAGGTCGGTAAGATTGACGCGGTTCTCAAAAATTGGTTCTTCCATGTATCTTGTTTTAAATGCTGTTATAAAATTTTTCAATATTTGTTTGTAAAAGGATCAGCTCTGTATCCGGGATGACGCCTTCGTTGTGAACCTGCCTGATCTGGGAAACAATAGCGGCTACCAATGTGGTATCTGCTCCGCTTTTATCGCTTACTTCTTTTATAAACGCTTCGTTCAGCTCTTTTGAAAAGATATGATATTTGTTCCGCAGGTGTTCCAGGAAATAAGCGCTCATCTTCTGGGCAAGGTTTGTATTGTCTTTCTTTTCATAATAGAGCAGCCCCATCGTTTTTACAAAATCGAGGGTGTCGTTTTTTGGACGCTCGATATGGGGAATAAACCGCTGGCGCCGCCGCATTTCGAGCAGGGTAAAGATCAGCAACAGCAATAGTGCCAGCAGGATGCCGCTCCGGAAGGATTTCTGCTTCATAATGGAACTGAACCAGCCCTTATTGTCCTTATTATCGGTTCTTCTTTTGCGGTAATATTCATCCCAGATAACGGTATGGGTATCGGCTGGTATCAACGAAAATACCTGGTTAAAATACCCGATATTGTCCTGATATAGTAAAAAATAATTGGAGAAACCCAGGGGAGAAAGATGAACAAACAAGGACCCTTTTCCTCTTTTCAGCTGGATAAAATTGGCCCGGCCTTCATGTCCCCGGCCCAGGATGCGGGTTGTGCTCCGATCGGTTCTTACAAAGTATCCCTCAAGCGCCACTCCCGGATAGCTTGCGGCATAGGTCCTGGGCAAGGGAATGGAATCCAGCTCCAGGTTCATAGTATCTGGCCCGTAGTCTCCAAAGGGATAAGATTCCAGGGCGCGAACACTGGTACGGGCATCAATAAAGCGCTCGAACTCTTTACCCAGCTGAAAACAGCTGATAAAGGCATTGTTGCCCTTGTCGATAAAGTTCATCAGCTCATCCAGCTCATACTCATAAAGCTTTGAATGGGGTACAATACTGATAAAGAGCTGCCCTCCGGTTTCCTGCGACAGGGTAGTATCATCCGATATACCTTTAGTGCCTGTCAGAAAGCGGGCGCCCGGAAAAAAGCGCTTTAATGCGTTGTACGCAACGTAAGTGCCATATGGATTTTTATCTTCCTTTTTGAGCGAAATAAAAGTGCTTATCTTTTTTGCGGCGGTGTTTTCGCTGCTTTTCACAAAAATGAAAACAAGCAGGATGATCAGCAACAGTCCCAGGAGATATGGCAGGTATTTTTTCAAAATGACCGGTAGTGGTTATATTTTTTGTTTGAGTTGCTGAAACGTATTGTTGATCTTCTGATACATATTTTCGGAAATGTCAAACAGCCCGTACCAACTGTATTCGTAGTTGCGCGTTGCTGTAAAAAAATCGTCGTAATAGCCACTGGAGCGCAGCTGCATCAGGTATTCGAAATTTGTTTTGTCCGGCAGAAAATGGATCAGCCCTTTGTCGGATAATTTTTTTAACAATTCAAGGTATTGAAGGCGGATGGCCAGCCGGTAGTTTTTTTGCTGCAACGCCTGGCGGATGGCCGTTGCATAGTCAATGGCAAAAATATCCCCGGTATCTTCCTGTACTTCCGTTGCAGGCAGTGAAGTGCTCCTGTTTCGGAACAGGATAAAATTGTTAGCGACCAGGTACCAAACCAGCAGCACAATAAAAACCGTGATGGCAATATACGGAAGCGCTGCAAAGATCCCGGACCAGGCTGAAGAACTGTTTTGCCGGTTGTTGCCTGAAGCCGTTTTCTCGGCATGTTTTAAACCGGTTTTTACATAGCCGAAATCCGGGTCTTTCCGGAGCTTGTTAATAAAACTATCCGGTACGGTACGTATCGTGCTGCGCTCCTGTTCAAAGCGTTCTATGGAATTAAACGAAGCGGTGGGCTCTTCTGTGCGCTCTGGAACTTCATCATAGACCTCCGATGTATCTTCTGTTGCAACCGGGTCCGCTGCCTGCGCGGAACCGGCAATGACGGTCAGCAACAGCCAGATACTGCAAAATAAATAACGTATCGTCCTTAACCGGCTATGCATGCCCCGTTGCGCCCTCCTTTGCTATGTTGCGGGCCCGGCGGGCCAGCTGAATGGGATAAATGATAAAGTACCAGATCACAAAAAGCACGGAGGCGGTGGTGAGCAGTGTGGTAAACCAGGATACATTATTGTACAGCCTGGTAAAAAGCCCTTCAAAAAATGCAGCCACTATAAATGCAGGTAAGATGCCGATCATGATCTTTATGCCATCCTTGGCACCTTCCCGGAAGGCCTCCATACGTTTCCTTGTCCCCGGGAAAAGGAAACTTTTTCCCAGAATGAAACCGGCGGCCCCGGCGAGGATAATGGCGGTTATTTCAAGTGTGCCGTGTACAAAAACAACCATCCAGAACTGAAGACCAAAGCCCCTGGAAGCAAACAGCTGATCAAAGATGCCTACCATCGCTCCGGTTTCTGCCAGTTTATACATAGTGGGAATACCACAAAAGATCCCCGAAATAAAAAACAGGAAGGCCACCCGTATATTGTTGATCATGATACCCAGCCAGCTCAATATAGGATTGCCGGTTTCATAAATCCCAAAAGGGTTTCCGTCTGCAATATTGTCCAATGTCTTTTGTACATAATTATCGCCAAAAAAATTATTCGCAATCTCATGGTCCCGGGCTGCAATAAAAAAGGCGAGTAAGAAAAAGGTTACGAATACCACCAGGGCAAACAAAAGAGTCCGGTGATGTTTGTAGATAACCAGCGGCAGTTCATACTTCCAGAAATAAGCAAGGCGGCTCGATTCCTCCTTCCGGTTCTGATAGATGCTGAGATACATATCTGAAGCCTGCTTATTCAGGTACCCGGTTGTTTTGCTGGTTGGATAAAAGGTTTTGGCGTAGGCCAGGTCATCCACTAATTGTGTAAAAGACCGGGCCAGGTCATCCGGTGATTCCGGAGGTTCCTGTTGGTTTTTCAGCCAGCGGTCTTTGTTTTTCTTAATGAACAGTGCTTCTCTCAAGCAAATTTATTTTTTGCCAAAATACAATTTTTATTTAAGAACGTCAATTCTGCCGGTTAAATAATCGTGCTTCATATTGCGATTTTAAACGTATTTTGCTTTGTAAAACACATACCTGATGCCGGTAATCAGTATACCTACTTCTTTTAATATCGACGTGGCTTTTGAAGTGCCCGGCTTTGGACGGCGCATGGTTTCCCTGCTGATTGATATGGCTGTGGAGATCTGCTACCTGATCAGTGCCAGCTGGCTGGCGGATAAGCTGATCGGTGATGAGATCAGCTGGAGTGAGGATGGACAGCATAATTTATGGGCGATCCAGTTGCTATTGATCGCACCTGTGTTTTTGTATCATATCATTATGGAAATAACCACCAACGGGCAAAGTGTGGGAAAAAAGATCATGCACCTGCGCGTTGTGAACCGTAACGGGGGAAAGGCCAGTGTGAGCCAGTTCCTGATCCGCTGGCTGTTGCGTGTTTCTGATCTCTGGATCGTGATCCTTTTGGCCCTGCTGCTGAGTATGGGCAACGGAACCGGTTTGCAGACCTTTTTTATGTTCATATTGGGTTTTGGCTTCCTGGTTACCGATATCGTACTGGTTGCTTCTTCAAAAAGAGGGCAGCGTATCGGCGATCTGCTGGCGCATACGATCCTGATCCGGACCAATAAGCACGAGGACCTTGCGGAAACGATCTTCCGGGAGGTGCGGGAAGATTATATCCCTGTTTTTCCGCAGGTGATGCAGATCTCTGACCGGGACCTGAATATCGTCAAAAACCTGCTGGACAATGCCAACAGGACCCACCGGTATGATTCTTTAAGAACGGCCGCCGACCGGGTAAAGACCTATCTGAAAATAGAAACGGATATGGAGCCCTACCAGTTCCTGGACAAGCTGCTGGAAGACTATAATTATCTTTCTACCAACCAGCGGGGCTAAAGCCCGGTTGCAAACATGCGCAAAAATGAAAAGACTAGCAATCCCAGCAATCCAATACCAATGATCTTGAAGTATAAGGAAAGGTAGGAAAGCCCTTTGTTGACCATATGATTATTCCCGGACTTAAGCCCTTGCTGAGTGAGTCGGGAAAAACTGTAAATCAGAAAAACGAATATCAGAGTTATAATAGTAAATGCAGATAGCACGAAGGCTGCATTTTGGGTTGCTACTGGCATTGCAGTGTCATCAAATCCTTCCTTTGCCGGGCCTGCTTTTGCCAGTGACGACTTTGTGATATAGGCAATCAGGCTGATAATAGTTCCTGAAACGGAAAGTAGTGCTGTAAGGCCTGCAGCTTTTGCTGCGCCGCGGATGGCGCTTTTTGCATGTACATCCAATAAATGTGATGACGACGGGTTGTTATCACGTTCCTGCATGCTTATTGAAATAACTTTAAAATGTTAGCGAAGAGTATAAGCCCTGAAAAAACAGCCATGGTAATAAAAAAACGGCGAAAATGAGAAAATCCTTCTGCAATCAATTTTGCATTCCGCTGTATTACTCCAGCCCGGATATGATTTGCTGCATGATAGAGGAAATACAATACCGCTGCAATAAAAAAGAAAAGAATAAAAAACTCTGCAACCAGAAAATTATAAATGCCGGACGCAGGAGGGAGAACGCTTTCAAATGCCCTTAGTATCGCTGCACCATTCAATAACATCATAACCGCAACAGCGGCGCCCCAGCCAAAACCGATAACGGCAATCAGGCGGACCCTCCGGCAGATTGCCAGCAGCTGGTGATCCAATTCCGGATCGGGCTCTGTACTGAAAATTGATTGCGTGTCCTGTTCTGTCATCCTGCATTTTTTTAAAGGTGTAAATATAGGCCAGCTAAAATAGAAAATACAAAAGAAGTACATAAAATCCGGAACCGGCCGGCAGTAATGTAAAACGGTGTGTTTCGGATCTGAAACACACCGTTTGGTTCTGTTAGCGGCTCAAATGATCTGCGCCGGCCAGCGAACGGTTTACCTGTGCCCGGCATTTATACACCGGATGAACGGTGAGCACTTTCCTGCGTTTTCATTATTTCCAGCCACCGCCCAGGGCTTTATATAACTGGATAATAGCACTGAGTTTACCATATTTGGCATCTACATAATTCAACTCCGCCTGTAATTTGTTGGTCATTGCAGTGATCACATCCAGGTAATTGCCCATACCGTTATTCACAAGCTCCTGCGAATACTGGGTAGCAGAATCATACTCCTGATACTCCTGTTTTTTGAAGTCGATCAGCTTCAGCTGGGCATCATAACTGAACAGTGCATCGGAAACCTCTTTTGCGGCAGTTAAGATGGTTTTCTTATAGCCGTTGTAGGCGATCTGCTGGTTGGCCTGGGATACTTCGTATTGTGTACGGATCTGACGCTTGTTCAGCACCGGTTGTAACAAGGATCCCGTTGCCGTAGCAAAAAGAGAACTAACGCTGAATAACCGGTCAAAGTCCACGCTTTGTAATCCCCCGCTGGCGCTGAGGGTTAAAGAAGGATAAAATCCGGCTTTTGCCGCATTGGTGAGGTGAAAGGCATTCATATATCCGAATTCTGCCGCTTTTACATCCGGCCGGTTGGTGAGCAGCTGAACCGGAACGCCAATGGCGAGCGCGGTATTGATCTGCTGCTGATCCAGTGTATTCCGTTCGATGGATTGCGGCGGAATGCTGAGCAACATGCAAAAGTAATTTTCCATCAGTTTGATGCTGTTGTCCAGGCTTACCAGGATACCTCTTGAATTTAACAACAGCGCTTCGCTTTGTTTTACCGCTACCTGCGTTAAGGTGCCGGCATTTTTGAGCGCTCTTGTTGTTTCCAGGTTCTGTTCGCGGTAACGGATGGTTTCCCCGGTGATCTTCTTTTGTTCATCCAGCGACATCAGCTGGTAATACGTGTCTGCGATTGCAGCAATGAGATCCGATTTTACTGCCTGGTGTGCTGCCTGTGATTTTAAAAAGTTAGCAACGGCGGCGTCTTTATTGCTTTTTATTTTTCCCCAGATATCAGCCTCCCAGGACGCGTTGCCGCTGATGCTGTACTGGAAAAGATGCAGGCGGTTTCCACCGGCCAGTTGCCCCAATTGTGTATTCAGTGAGTTGGTCTGGTACATAACGGAGGGGCCGGCAGATAGTGTTGGAAAAAAGTTGGCCCTGCCCTGTTTCATATATGCTTCCGCGGCAGCGATCTGCTGGATGGCGGTACGGATATCCAGGTTTTGCTCCAGCGCTTTATTGATGTATCCTGTGAGTTTGTCATCTGTAAACAGCTCCTTCCAGGAGATATCGGCCATACTGGTACTGTCTGCGGGAAGCTGGTCGGTACGGTAGTAGCGGTCGTCCACCACGTCTTTGGGCCGTTGGTAAGGCTTTGCTACAAAACAGCCCGTTAACAGGATCATTGCCAGCAATGATCCCGGCAGGACGGTATATAGTGTTTTATTAATTGTTGATTTCATATCTGTTTTTTAGGATCCACATCCGTTCGGCGGCTTTATGCTGCTGGTCCGGAACCTCGGTGCGCGAACCCGGGATCTTTTTTTTGACGGTTATTCTGATAGTTTTTCGGCCTTATTGATCTTTATGGGACTAACTTTTTCCTGTAACCACTGGAAGATCACAAATAATACGGGGATCACCAGTAATCCGAGAACGGTACCGATCAACAGTCCCGAGGCGGCCCCGGTGGCAATGGAACGGTTACCAATGGCCCCGATACCTGTTGCATACACCAGGGGCATCATGCCTGCGATGAAGGCAAAAGAGGTCATCAGGATCGGCCGCAGGCGGGCCTTGGCGGCGTTGATGGCGGCCATCGGAATGCTTTCTCCCTTATGGCGGCGCTGCACACCAAACTCCACGATCAGGATCGCATTCTTTGCGAGGAGCCCCACCAGCATGATCAGTGCGATCTGGAAATAAATATTGTTTTCCAGTCCGAACAGCCATTGCCCCAGGTAAGCACCCATTACCCCCATCGGCAGGGAGATGATCACTGAAAGCGGAATGATATAACTTTCATACTGGGCACTGAGGATAAAGTAAACAAATACAAGACTCAGCGCAAAAATGATCAGCGTTTGGGAGCCGGCGTTGATCTCCTCCCTTGTTAATCCGGAGTAATCGATGCCATAGCTGGTTGAAAGCGTTGTCTGCGCCACTTCCTGTACCGCTTTGATGGCGTCACCCGTACTGTAGCCGGGGTTGGTGGCACCGGTAAGATCCGCCGAGGAAAAGAGGTTGAAACGTGTAACGGACTGAGGTCCATAAACACGTTCCAGGGTCACAAATTGCGATACGGGAGCCATCTGGCCACTGCCGGTCTTTATAAAGAAGGAGCTCAGGCTGTTGGCATCTGTCCTTGCTTCGGGCAGGGCCTGTACCATTACACGGTATTGTTTTCCGTATTTGGTAAAATCGGCCGCATAGATCCCCCCGATATATCCCTGCATGGTAGACAACAGGCTGCTCACCGATACACCGGCCTCACTGGCCTTGGGCACATTGATCACCATTTCATACTGGGGATATTTTGTATTAAAGGAGGTTTGTGCAAACTGGATCTCCGGCCGTTTCATCAGTTCACCTATGAAGCGCTGTGTGGTACCATCGAGCTCGCTGATGGACTGGCCGCCTTTGTTGAGCAACGAAAGCTGGAAACCGGCACTGTTACCAAAGCCCGGTACACTGGGCGGACTGAAGAAGATCATTCTCGAATCCGGTATGGTAGCGCCTACACCAAACAGTTTTTTAGTGATGTCGTCCACGCTTTGCCCGTCTGCGGAGTTCCGGTCTTTAAAGGGGGCCAGTTTGATAAATGCCAGGCCGTAGTTGCTTCCCGAACCGGAGATCAGGCTCCGTCCGGTACTAAAGGTAACACCCTGTATGCCGGGTATTTTCGACGCTTTGGCCGTAAGCTCTTTCATGGCCTGGTAGGTCCGGTCCATGGTGGCACTGGGCGGCAACTCCACGTTGGCAAAGATGATACCGCGGTCTTCCGCAGGTACAAACCCGGTAGGTGTTTTATTGCTGATGAAAAAGATCAGGCCAATGGATGCCACCAGGATGATCAGGGTCACCCATTTATGACGGATGAGGAAGATGAATGCCTTACCGTAACGCGTGGTCATTGCTGTAAAAGCCGCATTGAAGCTGGCAAAGAAGCGCTGAAGGAAATTCTGTTTCTTGTGCTCATGATCTTCCGGATGCGGGCGCAGCAGGAGGGCACAGAGTGCCGGACTGAGTGAAAGCGCGTTTACCGCAGAGATGAGGATGGCTACGATCAGCGTAATACCAAATTGCTTATAGAACACACCGGTTGGCCCGCTGATAAAGGTAACGGGGATGAACACCGCTGCCATTACCAGCGTAATGGAGATGATGGCGCCCGTGATCTCATGCATGGCATCCATGGTTGCCTTTTTGGGATCCCGTTCCCCATGATCCATTTTGGCATGGACGGCTTCCACCACCACAATGGCGTCATCCACCACGATCCCGATCGCCAGTACCAGGGCAAACAGGGTGAGAAGGTTGAGCGAAAAACCCATCAGGTTGAGGAAGAAGAAGGTTCCTACAATGGATACCGGAACCGCAATGGCCGGTATAAGGGTGGAGCGGAAGTCCTGGAGGAAAATGTATACCACAATAAATACCAGGATAAACGCTTCTACCAGGGTATGGATCACTTTTTCGATGGAGGCTTCCAGGAATTCGTTGGTATCGTAGTTGATGACATAGCCGATCCCCTGGGGCAATGTTTTTTCAGTTTCAGTGAGGTATTTTTTAATATCCTCAATGATCTGCTGGGCATTGGATCCCGGGGTTTGGAAAATACCCATACTGATACCGGGGTTGCCGGAGCTTTCGCCCACACCCGCATAGGAGAGGGCATCCAGTTTTACAGTGGCTACATCTTTCAGACGCAGAAATTCACCCTGCCCCAGGGATTTGATGATGATATCGTCGTATTGTTCTTTTTCATTGAACTTCCCCTTGTATTTGATCACGTATTCAAAAGCACTACCGCTGTTCTGCCCTACAGATCCGGCTGCGGCCTCTAGGCTCTGACTGTTGATGGCTGCCGTTACATCACTGGGCTGTACCCCGTAGGCTGCCAGCTTTTGCGGATCGAGCCAGATGCGCATGGAGTACGACTTTCCGCCAAATACGGTTGCGTCACCCACCCCATAGATCCGCTTGATACCGGGGATCACATTGATGTCGAGATAATTTTGCAGAAATACGTCGTTGAGTTCCTTATTCGTGGTATAAAAGGTAAGGAACATAAGGGCGCTGGTCTGCTGCTTTTGTGTTACCACCCCGGCGCGGGTTACCTCGGCAGGAAGCAGCGGGGTAGCACGGGCCACCCGGTTCTGCACGTTTACGGCAGCAATATCCGGATCGATCCCCTGTTTGAAGAATACGTTAATGGTGGCGCTTCCGTCATTACCTGCGGTAGAAGTAATGTAGTCCATCCCCTCCACACCATTCACCTGTTCTTCAATGGGAATGATCACACTTTTTTGCACGGTTTCGGCGTTGGCACCGGTATAAGTTGCCCTTACGTTCACCGTAGGCGGGGCGATATCTGGATACTGTGTTACGGGCAGGGAGATCACTCCCAGGATTCCGAGTAATACGAGTATTACGGAAATAACCGTAGACAGGATCGGTCGGTTGATGAATGTTTTAATCATGTGTTAAAAAACAGGTTTAATGGCTTTTGTAATACTGTCAAAATCTGCAGGACGCGGAATTACGGCAGCGCCGTTCCGCAATCCACCCACGCCGGCGGCAATAATGGTGTCGCCCTTGTTAACGCCTCCACCCAGCAAGGCCATATTATCGATACGGTCCAGAACACCGACTACCACAGAGCTTACGGTGTCCTTTGCCACTTTGTATACATAAATGATGCCCTGCTGTTCAAACGTAGCTGCTTCCGGAACAGCCAGCACATCTGTATAGGCTTTGGGAATTTTAATGGTGCCGCTGTTACCGTTGGCCAGCAGCCTGCCCTGGTTAGGGAACGATACCCGGAACAAAATGGTACCGGTATTGGGATCGATCTGCCCGGTAGCTGCTTTTACCTTTCCTTTTTGTCCGTATTCGGAGCCATTGGCCAGTTCCAGGGAAACCTGGGGTATATTATTCAGTTTTTCGGCAACGGTAAGGCCGGGCGTGTGCTCCAGGAAGTTCAGGTACTCTTTTTCATTCATTGAAAAGTACGCATAGATCTCGCTTACATCCGAAACCGTAGTAAGCGGTGTGGGATCCGTAGGGCCCACCAGGCTGCCCACCCGTAGCGGCAGTTTACCTACGACACCATCAATTGGGCTGCGGATGATGGAGTACTCCACGTTGGCCGCAGCGCTGCGGTAATTGGCCTGTGCCTGGCCGCGGTTGGCCCTGGCCTGTTGCAGCTGGCTTTGTGCAGAACGCAGATTGGCTTTTGCTGTTTCCAGCTGTACATTACTGATGATGTTCTTCTCCACCAGCGGTGTCAGTTTATTTACTTCTACCTGTGCTGCATTTACATTGGCTTCTGCGGCGCTGATGCTGGCTTCTGCGGCACCCACGCCGCTTTTGGCTGCGTCTGCGGTTTGCGAAAGGGTATTGGTCTCCAAACGGAAAAGGATCTGCCCTTTACGCACCACCTGCCCTTCGTCTACAAGCACCTGTTTGATATATCCTGATATTTTTGCCCGTACATCGTTGTTATTGCGGCCCTGAATGCTTGCAGGGTAGGCGCTGTAGCCGGTTACAGTCTTTACCGGTACGGTGATCACCGGGTAAGGTCTTGCGGCATTCGGGTTGGGGGCTTGTTGTTTTCCTCCACAGGCAGCCAAAAGCACTAAGAGGATGCTGCCTGTTACCATACTAATCTTTGTATTCATATATGTCCTGATTTCGGGTTATTGATGTAAACTTTTTACGGTATTTGCTACTGTTTTTATATGCTTGTCTAAAATGCCGATATATTGATGAATGCCTTTGATTACCTGCTCGTTCGGGGCCTTTACCTCTTTGTTGCACTGGATCATGCGCTGCATTAATTCTTTTTCCCGTACCAGTTTGTCGAGGATGTTTCCAAACCGGATACCCATGAATTTGGGATTGATGCGATAATACCGCTTGCGTGAGTCAATAGGGGTGATGTATTCCACATATTTGTTCTGCACCAGCATCTGCAGGCTGTTGGATAACGAACTTTTGCTGACATTGAATTTCTCCAGCAGTTCATCAAATGTGTACCCTTCTGTTTTGAGATCGATCATCATATAGACATAGATCTTGGCATTCAGCGGAGGCAGTCCGTAAAGGTTTCCGTAAAAGGCCACCATGTCCTGATATAATTCTTTTTTTGTTGCTACCATGATTTTTAAAAACGGACTGCGAATTTACGGTTAGTTCGGTAAAATGCGAACAAACAGGTATTAAAAAATCTTTAAATCTTTCTTTCCTGCGAAGGGGTACTAACAAAAGGCTGATCTAAAAGTTTGAAAATGAGATGCTATTTTCCGGTTTGTTCCAGCTGGGATTTTATAAACGGCAAAATAGTCGGGTAAGCGGTGGCGTCAAACCAATGAAATCCGGGCTGCTTTTTAAACCAGGTGAGCTGTCTTTTTGCATACTGTCTTGTGTGCTGCTGGATCAGGGCAACGGCTGCTTCCCCGGTAAGCGCTCCGTCAAAATACCGGAATAATTCCTGGTAACCGACCGTTTGTAAGGCGTTCAGATGGCGCAGGGGCAACAGGTTTCTTACTTCGGTTTCCAGCCCGGCGTCCATCATTGCCTCCACCCGCCGGTCAATGCGTTCGTAAAGCAGGGGCCGGGGCAACTCCAGCCCGATGCAGAGGGTATCGAAGGTGCGCTGGACCTTATTGTGTGACTGAAATTCCAAAATAGACTTCCCGGTGGCGGTGATCACTTCCAGGGCACGCATCATGCGCTGCGGATTGCGCATTTCGCCCCTGGTTGCAAAAAGGGGATCCTTCCGGTTCAGTTCCTCCTGCAGCCAGCCGATGCCCCGGCTGTTATAGGTTTCGATGATTTCCTGGCGGATGGTATCCGGAACGGGGGGAACGGGGTCCAGCCCGTTCAGGAGCGCCTTTATATAAAGGCCGGTTCCGCCCGTAAGCACTACCACTGGGTATTGCCGGAACAGGTCTTCTAATAATTGCAATGCATAGGTTTCGTAGATGGCCGCGCTCATTTCTTCCTCAACGCTATGGGAGGCAATAAAGTGATGTGGAACAGCTGCCAGTTCTGCCGGTGAGGGACGGGCTACGCCGATGGATAACTCTTTAAAGCACTGACGGCTGTCGGCGGAGAGGATCACCGTATGCAGCTGCTGCGCTACATCAATAGCCACCGCAGTTTTGCCAACGGCCGTAGGGCCCGCAATAACAATGAGTAGGTTTTTATGAAGCGGCATTTGCGAATGGACCGTGAATAGGGAATAGTGAATGGAGCTCCTTCCAGAGGATTACCAGGTATCGGTTATCAGGCGGGGCTTTCCGCGGAGCTGTTAATCTTCCAGCCCGTCGTTATAGTCTTCCACACCTTCACCTTCGTCGATACCCACATCTTCGCCATCTGCACCCTTTTCGCCAAATCCTTCTGCTGAGCGGGTAAGGTCATATTTCTCTTCAATATCGGCAAATTTTTCGCCCAACAGCCCTTTAGTGCCATATTGTTTGGGGCTGATGCCTTCCGTGCGGGTTATTTTGGGATAGTCAACCGAAGCATTGCCATCCTTAGAAACATTGATCAGTTCCATGAGAAAGTCCCAATGCTTCTGAAAATCATAACTATAGGTAAAGCGCTGGTTGGTATTTTTTATTTCCGAACCGATCGTGGTCGTGCGCATCAGCAATGGTGCCACTTTATAATTTCTGTCAGGATACTGATCCAGCGTTATTTCCCGGCCCTTCTGCCATTGGTCATTGCTCCGGAAAAAAGTAGCCTGGTGTTTATTATCGAATTCGAATGCTTTAAGGATTGTTTCGTGCAGATCAAAAAAAGTTTGGGTATGCAGCACTGCAATATCTCTGTAGATACTGTCATCTTCTTCAAAATATACCCTGAATTTTAAAATAGCCATGGTTCGAAGGTACAAAGAATCTGGTAATCGTGATGCGGGATCTGTTTGTGGCTATATGCGGCTAAGGCACATAAGCACTGAGTGCTTGATTCCTGTTTTCCGGCATCTGTTGCCACTAAGGTACGGAAACACTGAGTTTTCTGTTCTCCTCCGGTAAAAGCCCTTGCCGGTCACTTATTTCAAACGATTTTAATTCAATCATCCAATGTCTTCAACATTCCGCTCTGAATGTTGGGCGGGGGGAAACAAAGCTTCAATAGCGAACATAGGAGGCTCAGCATTTTCGCTTTTGAGTATTTCCGGGCCTGCATGGCCACAGGACAGGGAAGGTTTGCGTTTAACGACGACCCAAAAAATCTTCGGGCACCGGTGCTTCAGTGGTTATCCCTGCCGGGCATGGCATTATTTTTTAACCCTGATGGCAGCAAATATCCCGATGCTGTAAAGGAACAGGAATGCTCCGAATATGGTTAACAGATTTGTCATAATTTATAGTTTGTATGTTACCATTTTCAAGAACCGGGCCAAAGGCAAAAGGCTGCATTGATCGCGGTCAAGCTTCGCCCAACAGGGCCTGTGGCTCTGTGAATTGGGGATTATGACCGATGAAACCAGTGACACGGCAACGCAGAAAGGAGGCCCGTTATTCCGGACAATTTTTTCAGAAACCGGCTGTTTTTACCGCCCGGCAGCGACGCCGGTACAGGGAGAACGAAAACGTTGTCTTAAAAATATGGGGGGAACGTTTTCTGCGCGGCCAAACATTTGATACTTTTAGGCTATCTTGTACAGCATATTAAATATAAGCTCAATCTGAATATGAAACGAATCTGTTTGCTTTTACTGTTAGTGCAATTAAGTGTGATATCCATGGCCCAGGCAGGCGCCAAACGTCCGGACCCGCAGCCCCCCGCGGATACCCATGAGAAATTCAAGCTGGGTATGGCCGGTTATACATTTGCAAAATTTGGCCTGGATACGGCATTACTTACCCTGCAACGGGCAGATGTGCATTATCTCTGCATCAAGGACTTCCATCTTCCGTTTAACAGTACAGATGAGCAAATTGCCGCTTTTCATCAGAAACTCAGGGACAAAGGTGTAACCGGTTACGGAGTTGGGCCTATTTATATGAAAAGCGAGGTGGAAATTGACCGTGCTTTTGAATATGCCAGGAGGGTAGGCGTGAAACTGATCGTTGGTGTTCCCAACTATGATCTGCTGCCTTATGTTGATAAAAAGGTAAAGGAATATGATATGAAGTATGCTATTCATCTTCACGGACCGGATATGCCGCTATACCCGGATGCCGATGATGTATGGAACCATGTTAAGAACCTGGACCCCCGGATCGGAATGTGCCTGGATATTGGCCATGATACCCGCAACGGAAAAGATGCGGTAGCTGATCTGAAAAAATACCATAGCCGGGTATTCGACATTCACCTGAAGGATGTTACCGGTCCTACCAAACTGGGCTACTCGGTAGAAGTGGGACGGGGGATCATTGATTTTCCCGCATTTGTAAAAATGCTGCGCAAAGTGGGATACACCGGCGTGGTAAGCCTGGAGCATGAGCGCAATATGGATAATCCTTTTATGGGCATTGCAGAATCGGTGGGTTACTTCCGGGCAATGCTGGTGGCTACGAAGAAGTAGCCGTAAGTGGTCCGCTTTCAACGATTTTTGAAAACGCAGGTTCGGATGGCTTTGGATGATGGGTGACAGAGGAAACCGCCTGCCCGGAGGGGTTGAATCTGGTTTTATACCTGAAGAAAAGTTCTTCTGAGAATTGAGAATTCAATTCTCAATTCTGACCGCTCACTTCACACCGCTCCCGGCAGCTTCAGAATTTCTTCAAAACTCCTGCTTACTTTTGCAGGGGATGAAAATTTTAATTGTTGAGGATAACGTTGCTTTGTCTGCCAGTATCCGTGATTACCTGGAGGCGGAGCATTTTATTTGCGAATGTGCGTTCGGCGTAGATGACGCCCGGGAAAAATTATCCTTATTTACCTATGATTTTGTTTTGCTGGACATGATGCTTCCGGACGGGGATGGCCTCGAGCTGCTCCGGTTTATGAAAACAGAAAAGATCATCAGCAATGTATTGATCATCTCCGCCCGTGATGCGCTGGATGATAAGATAAACGGCCTCGAAGGCGGTGCCGATGATTATATAACAAAACCCTTTCACCTTCCGGAGCTGCATGCAAGGCTGCGTGCCATGTACCGGAGAAACAGTTTGCAGGGCAGCCATATCATTATGGCCAATGAAATTGAGCTCAATACCAATACCATTGAGGCAAGAGTGAATGCCATATTGCTGGATATTACGCCCAAGGAGTTTGACCTGCTGCTGTATTTTATTGTTAATAAGGACCGAGTGCTTTCCCGCCAGGCCATCGCCACGCATCTCTGGGGCGATTATACGGATAACCTGGCCAATTTCGATTTCATTTATCAGCATATCAAAAACCTCCGCAAAAAAATCGCAGCGGCAAATGGTAATGATTATATAGAGACTGTGTACGGCCTGGGCTACCGTTTTAAACTCTGACACATGAAACTGATCAATAAGATATCGCTCTGGTTTCTTTGCATCATCCTGGTCATTACACCGGTTACCATGGCCATTTCCCATGCGGGCATCAAGCGTAAGATGATTGAGTTTGAAGTAAAACGCCTGACTGCGGTAAATGAGCGCATTTCGACCCTGTTAAAGGAAGGCCGGCCGGTTGATGATTTTATCAGGGACCGCGAAATTGAGATCGCTACAGTGCGCGGACCGGTTCCGAATATCGATCCGCAGGTGGTCAAACGCCCGGGGAAGGTAGATGGGATGCATGAAAAGGAGCTGGCCCTGTTTGTGACCAGCTATTATCCGGTGAACAATGTTGTTTACAAAGTAACTTCACACAACTATTTCATTAACCCCAACGAATTTTTCAGCAGCATGTTCATTACCCTGCTCTGGAAAATGTTGCTGGTAAGCATTGCCGTGTTTATATCTGCCCGCATCCTTTCCCGGATCCTGTTCAAACCGTTTAAGAACACAATGGAGGCGATCCGGCATTTTAATATCCGGCAAAAACAACGGCTACAGCTGGAGCGGTCGTCTACCAGGGAATTCAATGAGCTGAACTGTTTTATTGAAACCATGACCAACAAGGCAATGGAGGAATACGCAACGGCACGGGAATTCAGCGAAAATGCATCA
>Ga0222424_100173_pt1 | contig 67520 bp, 65 predicted proteins | sample 2B2ome_FD_182468 | JGI IMG/M metagenome (GOLD analysis project Ga0222424, IMG submission 182468) | Enriched microbial communities from leaf-cutter ant dump, University of Wisconsin, Madison, United States - 2B200A (version 2) | ecosystem: Environmental > Terrestrial > Nest > Insects nest > Nest... | reverse complement strand
ACGCGCAGGTGTCCGGCGACGCGTGGGTGTACGGCAACGCGCAGGTGTACGGCGACGCGCAGGTGTCCGGCAACGCGCGGGTGTCCGGCGACGCGCGGGTGTCCGGCAACGCCTTCATTTGCTGGTTTTCCAAAGTGGGCTCCGAAAACGGAACCCTGACGATCTACAACACCAAGGAAAACAGCATCGAAGTCACGCGCGGCTGCTTCCGCGGCACCGTCGATGAGTTCCTGGCAGCCAGCGCCCGCAAGCACGATGCCCGCATCCTGCACGAATACAAGCTGCTGATCGAGGTCGGCGTGTCGCGCATCACGGCAGCGCGGGAGTCATGCCATGAATGAGCATGTCAACCCAACCATGCGCCCGTTCGTCAATGCCCTCATGCATCGATGCAGGCCAGCCGAGGAAATCGACCACCTCGCCCGCGAACAAGCACTGCGCGAGCGGGATCACGAACAGCGCCGCGCTGCGCATCCTGATCCACATGACCCTGACCATCCCGACGAACTGGAGGAAGCATGACGCGCAACGAGCAAGACCGACCGCTGGCAGAGCGCCGTTCGCGTGAGCGCCAAGGGCAGATCAAGGCCGACAACGCGGCACGGCGCTGCAGTTACTGCGACGGTACTGGAGATGTGCACAGCCACGATGGTGAATGGCGTGGGCACTGCTCCTCATGCCCCGCATGGCAATACACAGCGAGTCAGTCCAGCACTGGCTTCTTTCATTCTGGAGATCCGACATGACCGTGAAACTGCAAGCCCCCATTGAGGTCGAGATCAAGATTTCGATCATCAACGATGAAGGGCAACAAGGCGTTGCAACCGTTGGCATCGCACGCGGGCGTTATCCCGACGAGGCAATGATCCGTGAATGCGTTGCGAACTTTAAGGCCGAGCAAATGCCCGAGGGCTTCCGGCTCATGAGCAAGCGCGAATGGTTCAACAGCATCTTTGGTCAATGTCGCGAAGAAGATGAGGAAGGCGAACCGATCTACATGAACTTCGCCATGCCGGGCGGCGACAGCTGGGATGACTGACATGATCCGAATGCCCCCTTATCTCGACAACTGCACCAGCAGTTTCCCGCGCACAACCCGATGTGACGGACGCGCGATCTACCGCTACAAATCGCCTCTCCATCGGCGGTTTTTTTACGCCTGCGTGCGCCACGGCTGGGCAATCGCTCCCGCAGTTCTGGCCGTGCTGGTGCTAACTGGTTGCGATGACGTAGCCACGGCAAAGCTGGTTGCTGATGACGCCGCCAGCACACCACTGGAAGCCCATAGGCAGGCCCGGCGCGAATGGCTGGAGCAGTTCGCGGAGGTGAAGCCATGACAGAAGACATCGAACTCACTCCCATGCAGTCCCTTGTTCTGTGGGCTGCTGTAGCAATGACCACCAGCTTCTTTGCTGGCCTAACCGCTGCCCTGCTCTATGTGGGGTGGGTGCAATATTTTTGAGGATGCCATGACAACCGACACCGCAGAACTCACCTTGCTGGACACAGCCCCAGTGCGCGAACATCCTGCGCCCGCACTGCAGCAGCACTCAGGTGCACTAGCGCCCAACTCGCCAGCAGCAATGATGCTGGCCGCGCGCGCCCAGGGCGTCAGCCCTGAGGAAATAGGCCAGATGATGGATTTGCAGGAGCGCTGGGAGCGGCGGGAGGCCGAGAAGGCTTACAACGCTGCGTTCGCCGCCTTCAAGGCCGAGGCTGTGCGCGTCATGAAGGGCCGCACCGTTAACGATGGCCCGCTCAAAGGGCGCGCATACGCCGAACTGCATGACGTAGTGCACGCCGTTACGCCCGCGCTATCGAAGCACGGCCTGAGCGCATCCTGGAAGCTCTCCCGCGACGAGAAGGATTGGCTCGAAGTCACCTGCACCCTCAAACACGTGGGCGGGCACTGCGAGTCCGTCAGCATGGGCGGCTCGCCCGACACAGGGGGGGCGAAGAACGCGCTGCAAGCACGGGCCAGCACCAAGACCTACCTTGAACGTTACACGCTGAAGGCCATCTGCGGCGTGGCCGAAGGTGGCGACGACGATGATGGACTGGGGGGGGGCGATGCATCCGAGGTCGTGCGCGGCTGGATCGAATACGCGGTGACGCGCAAGGGCACTCCGGATTTCTCGGCGGCATGCAAGGAAGCCCGCAGCGCCTTGAACCAAGCGCGGGATGCCTCTGGTCTTAAAGCATTCAACGCAGCCGTTGGAGCCGCAGTATGAACACGAAAGTTCTCATCCGCTGCTCTAGCCTGGGCAAGATCATGACTGAGCCCAAGACCAAGGCGGAGGGCGTCTTGTCCGTGGGCGCGCGTACCTACATCCGCGAACTCGCGCAGCAGGAAATCTTCGGCATCGACTTCACGTTCTCCAGCAAGGAAATCGAGAAGGGAATCGAGGTCGAGGAGCAGAGCATCGCCCTGCTCAACCGGGTGCGTGGTTTGGCGCTGGCAAAGAACTCCGAGCGCAAGAACAATGGCCTCATCACGGGCGAATGCGACCTCTACGACGCAGCGCGCAAGCGGGGCCACGACCTCAAGTCATCCTGGTCAGCCAAGACCTTCCCCGGCTGGGTGAAGGACTGCGAGGACAAGCTGTACGAATGGCAGATGCGCGGCTACATGATGCTTTGGGGCGCCGACGAATGGGAGGTGAACTACGCCCTTGTCGATACCCCAGAGCGCCTGATCGGCTACGAGGACATGTGCATGCACCTTGTCGGCCACATTCCAGAGCACCAACGCCTCACGAGCTGGGTCATCCAGCGCGACGACGCCAAAGAAGCGCTGATCCGCGAGAAGGTTGAAGCCGCCCAAGACTACTACGCCCAGGCGATCTTCGAATTTGAAGAGCACCACCGGCCGCGCATCGAGGAGGCTTCCTGATGCCAGTCCCGCCCATTACGCGTGACGCAATAACGCGCGCCCTCCGGGAGTGTGGGCCTATGAGCGTGCCCGAACTTGTCGAGCATCTTGATTGGCCCCGCAGCCGCGTGAACGCGTGTCTCACGACCGCCCGCACCAACCATCCAGGGAAGCTATTCCGGATCGTCGGATATCGCACCCAGGTTGGCGTGCAGGGCCGGGAGACGCCGATCTATGCGGCCGTTCCTGGGCCAGATGCCAAGCGCCCAGAGTTCGACAAAGACCGCGTGCGCGCCCGGAAGCACAGCTACTACCTGCGCAACCGCGCCCGGGCCGTCGTGCGGCGCAAGCGCAATGCCGGGCAACACGTGGCTAGTCCCTGGGCCGGGCTTGTGCCAATTCAACGCAAGCTCACGGTACAAGCCGCCTGAACCGCCCAACGTGCCGAAACCCCCTGCCCCACGGGGACTTACCAACCGAGCCCCGCCACCGTGCGGGGCTTCCTGTTTCTGGAGCCATGATGATTGCAGCCCTCTTCGTAGAAACAGACGGGGCGTACTTTGGTCTGCCTGGTGTTGACCCATGGGACGAGGCGCGCGATGCCAGGAAGTACGCAGGCCCGTGGCCTGTGGTGGCGCATCCGCCATGCCAGCGCTGGGGCAGGTTCTGGCACGGCAGCACGCGCAAGCCGCACCAGTTCGAGCTGGGCGACGACGGCGGATGCTTCAAATCTGCGCTGGCTGCGGTCGATGCCTTCGGTGGGGTTCTTGAACACCCGTGCGATTCGCGCGCATGGGATGCGTTCGGAATTGCGAAGCCGCACCGCGATGGTGGATGGATTGAGGCTGGCATGGGCGGGTGGACGTGCTGCGTATATCAAGGCCAGTACGGGCATTTTGCAGGCAAGCCGACATGGCTCTATGCCAACCGGGTCAGGCGCAAAGACCTACCCGAGCTTCGCTGGGGAAAGACAGAGCAGCGAATTCATCCCCGCGCCCTGGAACTGCATGGGTACGAATAAGCCAGGCGCATCGGAATGATGGCCATGGTCGGCGGCAAGGACAAGACCCGCATCCGCAACGCCACCCCCCCCGAATTCAGAGACTTGCTGATCGACATAGCGCGGTCAGTGACCCCATCAAGGACCACCCATGACCACCAACACCAATGCCGCCAGCGTGGCGGCCGAGCCACATAGAAAAGCACTTGCGGAAACCTTCCAGTCCCTCAGTGATCGCGCTTACTGCAACTACATCGAGCAGATGCGACGCCCAGAGTGCCTAGGCTGGGAAGAGAAAGTGCGAACCCGCAGATTCGGAACCGCCGAGCTGGAGGCCCATACAAAGGCGGGCGCGCAGTTGGGCAGGCACAAAGCCTTCCAGGAAGCGGCAAACGCCATGCGCGGCTCCGATGCCCCAATCGCTCCCGATGCAAAACGGGCATTCCTCGCCCTGCGAACCATCGCCGAGTACCCAGCTCCTGAGCAAGACGATATGCAGGCGGCCAACATGCGCAAGATCGCGCGGGACGCCCTCGCCTCCCCTGGAGCGGTAGCGGCAGAGCCGACCCTGGCCATGCTCACCCCAGAAGAGGTGGACCTGATCGCCAACGACGGGCTGCGCAACGTGTCGGGCGGTATCTATGCCACCCAGGTCCATGCATTCGCCGAAGCAATCCAACTCGCCCTCGCCAAGAAGAACCCGACCCTTCCATCAGCGGATGCGCGAGCCTTGGGAATGAGCCTGCGGGACCACTTTGCAGGATTGGCGATGCAGTCCCAGTTGGTGACGGATGCCGTCCCGGGCGAGGCATGTGACGCACTGGTTGCAAAGGCCGAAATGGATGGTCAAGACCCTGTGCTACGCCTTGCGTATGCGAGCTATGAGGTGGCCGACGCAATGCTCTGCGCGCGTCGTACCCAAGGAGTGAACCATGACCAATGACACTGCGCCAGCGGTGCTGGATGCGTGCTGTGGCAGCCGAATGATGTGGTTCGACAAAGCAGACCCGCGCGCAGTCTTTGGCGACTGCCGCGCCGAAACAATCACCGTCACCGACCGCTCGCACGGCAACGCCAGCGGAGTCCGCACGCTGCGCATTGAGCCGGATGTGCTGATGGACTTCCGGGCCATCCCCTATCCAGGCGGGAACTTTCGGCTTGTGGTGTTCGATCCCCCTCACTTGGTGCGCGCCGGGCCGCGTTCCTGGCTGGCCGCGAAGTACGGTCGGCTTGGGCCGGACTGGCGCGAGGATTTGCGCCAGGGCTTTGCGGAGTGTTTTCGCGTGCTGGAGCCCGGCGGCATCTTGATCTTCAAGTGGAATGAAACCCAGGTGCGTCTGGCCGAAGTGCTCGCCTTGACGCCAGAGCAACCCATGTTCGGCCATCCATCCGGGCGCAAGGGCCTGACCCATTGGCTTGTGTTTATGAAGGAGCCCTCCAATGACCAATGAACCCAAGCCGGACCCAGCGAAGTGCACGGCACTCGTGCGCTGCGAAGGTGGCCGGATCACTACCGAGAGCTGCACCACCAAGCGCCCGCTGATTGACGACGGCGGCAGCTCAGACGGCGAGCGCGACTACTACATCTGCCCGGACTGCGGGAAGAACATCACCATCGATTACCGGGAGAACTGACGTGACCAATGAACCCAAGACCCGCCTCCGTATCACCCTCACAGTCGTGCTCGAATACGACGCCAACCCCAAGAACTACCCGGTAGATCAGCGTACTCCAGAGGGGATGTTGGCCGTCGATCTGGAGAGCGCTGAGGACGATCCTTACATCTTGATTGGCGACGATGCTGCTTGGAAGATCACTGGGGAGATCGTGAAATGACCACTGGCAATGAACCCAAGACCACGGCAGAGCGGGAATATCCGCCGCTGCCAGAACCGCAGCTCATGGCTCGCGACACCTACACCGGCGAGGGCGTGAGGGGCTATGAGGCTGACGACATGCACGCATACTACGACCTGGGCCGCGACAAGGTAAAAGCCTGGATGCAAATCGCCGATCAGCGGGCCATCGAGGTCGCCGAACTCAAGGTTGAGCTGGGGCGCCTGCGTGCCATCGCAGCATCCCCGGCTGCCCAGGCAGCGCCTGCTGCTGTAGTGGTGCCCGCATTCACTCGCGTGGCGCTGGGCAAACTGCAGAATTTGCTGGGGCGCGGATACATCATCAACGGGTTCTCCATCGAGAAGCCAGCAGACGGCCGCGAGCCTGACCGCGGGTTCATCACGGATGGCGGCTTTGTGGGGTGGTGGCGATCCGATCACGAGGCACCCCAGCCACCAGCGCAAGCGCAGGAGCCGTTCGGTTATGTCAACACGCACACCGGCCAGTTCTTCAAGGACGTGGAGTCAAGCCGTCGCAACAACGAAGGTCACTGGCGCACTGTCTACACCCACCCAGCCCCACAGCAGGCAGTGCCCACCTCCGAGCAAGCGCCATGGGACGCAAGTCATATCAAGCAGCCTGGCTGGAACCACGTACAGCAAGCATTCATCGACGGCGCCCGCGAAGCCAGGGCCAATCCTGATGCGACAGAGCATGATTTCGGGCGAGCATCTGACGGCTACACGAAGCGCGTGTTCGAGGAAGTCGATCCAGTCAGCGAGCAAGCGCTGCGCACTGAGTCTTGGGTCACCTCCGAGCAAGCGGTGGCACCGTTCCAGCAGCGCGTGCAGCCCTGGATGATGGAGTGTTTCGGTCCCGTCATTTCGGCAGACCGCGAAGAGCGCAATCACCGCTTCCTTGAAGAGTCGTTGGAGCTGGTACAGGCCACAGGCTGCACCGCCCATGAAGCGCACCAACTCGTGGACTACGTATATGGCCGGCCCGTTGGAGAGCCCACACAAGAAGTCGGCGGCGTGATGGTCACGCTGGCCGCGCTGTGTCTCGCCAATGGTCTGGACTTGCACGATGCGGCCGAGGTTGAGTTGGCGCGCATCTGGACGAAGGTGGAGACGATCCGCGCCAAGCAGGCAGCAAAGCCGAAGCATTCGCCCTTGCCTGAACACGCTGCCCCCGCATCAGGTGGGGCAGCGCCTGGAGCAGAGGGGGATGCGCTGGATGCTGCGCGGTACAGGTGGCTACGTAGCACCACCAATTACGTGACCAGCGAATACGGACGCATTGATGTGCGCAACCAGCCGGAAAAGTGGGACGCCGCCATCGACGCCGCCCGCGCCCAGGCCGCCAAGGAAGGAGGCGCAGCATGAACGCCAAAGAATTCCGGGCCGATCTGGAGAAGATCATGCCCGGCTACTCGTGGACGGTGCACCAGCAGCCGAAGTGCCGCGACATCCCGAAGGACAGTTGGCCATTGGTCGCCACCGGCATCCAATCCAGCGGCAGCAACCGCCTGTCCACGCTCGAAGTGACGCGGCGCGAACGTGATGGCAGCGTCACCTACACGGCGAAGTCGTCGGGCTACGGTACGCGGGCACGCTGGCTGCACGAGCACGCCGACGGCACCCTGGCGCGCGCGCTGCGGGGGCTGCAGGACCACTACGAAGCAACTGCAGCCACGTACCGCTCCCATGCGGAAGCTCTGAAACTGGGCCGCGGCAAGGCCAAGGAAGGAGGAGCACCATGAGTACCCGCAGCAACCGCCCCGATGTACGCAATCCACTAATCGCCATGCCCGAGCTAGTGGCCGAATGGAACGAACTGCGCGCCAAACACCCGGATGCTGCAGCCGCACTCCAGCGCATGCTTCGGCGCCTCAGCAAGACGTGGCGCGCTCAGGCCAGCGAGACATGGGATCGACACAAGGCGCCGATGGCTCGTTATCAACGGCGGAATGCCGATACCGCCCTGGATTTAGCCGTCCAGGCGAAGGCCGCAGGAGTGTATTCCCGCCATCTTGCAGCCGTCCCTGAACATTTAGAACTGGACGCAACCAAGGAAGGAGGCGAGTGATGGCGGGCGATTACATAGAAATAGGTGATGTCGTAAAGGACAGCCCAAACGGCCCCGGAATCGTGACGAGCTTTTCCGATGCCGGATACCCCCGTGTGAATCACGTCGCCGTTGCTTGGCTGGAGCTTGACGATGGGGCGATCTTCGACCCACGCCTAGTGCGCAGCGCAGCAATTGCAAGACGCGCCGCAAAAGAAGGAGCCCCAAAGTGACTGACACCACAAGCGCAGCGCCGTGTGGAAGCTGCGGCATGCCATGCGCGCCTGGGGAATACCACCCATACGCTGCGTGCCTGATGTTCAGAGCATGCGGCGATTCTGCATTCGTGCGCGCCAATCTGGAGGCCGTGCGCGCCCAGCCCACGCCACCGGCTGTAGTGGAGCCGCTCCTTGAGCAGCATCATCGGGACAGCAAGGAACTGCGCAATCTCTGCGCGGAGCGCGATCAAGCTCGCCGCGAGCGAGATGTGCACAAGGCGGAAATCGCGGGATTGGAAGCGTCCTGCTCCACGCTGGGCAAACTGGTCGATGAACTGCGCGCAGACAGCGAACGCCTGGAATGGGTGCTGCGCCGTTGCCATGGCACTTGGCTACGCGCCTACCTTGGCCTTGTCGGCGACACGGGCGATATGGAAACGCTGCGCACGTTGATTGACGCGAATCGTGGGGCGCTCAGTTCCACCCACGGCATCAAGGGAGACAGCCATGGTTGATGCGCCAGCCGTGTTTGCCTTCGAGGTATGGGCTGTCGGTAGTCCGCATCGCCGCATCATCAACGCGCGAACCAGCGGCGCGGCGCGGTATGACTACCTGCTTGACGTTCTCGACTGCTGGCCTGATGCGAAGTACACGGACATGCGTGCGCGCAAGCTGGGGCCGGCCCACACCAGTGAAGCGTTCCGGCGCACAGCGCGCTATCGCGGTATGCCCGATCTCCGCTGCGGCGAGTCCGTCACGGTCAATGGGCGCGCTGGAGTGGTGGTCGGCCACAACGATAGCGCGAACTTCGATGTGCTGTTCGACGCGGGCACCGACTGGGCTGGTGCTGTGCTCAACGTGCATCCCAGCGAAATCCGCCTCAGCGCCGCTAAGGGAGACAGCCATGGCCTCCCGCCGTAGCCGCCAGCGCCGCGACAAGCGTGCGCCCATCCCCGATTGATGAACCACCAAAGCCCGCAACAGCGGGCATTTTTTTGCCCAGAACCACCATGACAGTCGTCTCAATCCGTCCTGGCGCCTTGGAGCTGCCAGATGCTGCAGCATTCGTATCCCTGTCGGTTGCCACCGTGGAGCGGCTGGTGCGCGAGGGCGAGTTTCCGAAGCCCCGCCGGCTCTCCGGCAGGCGCGTCGGCTACTTGGTCGAAGAGCTTGAGGGCTGGCTGCGCACGCGCCCAATCTCCGACCAGCTACCGCCGCCCAACACTAGCCGACACGCTTAGGCTTGGTCAAAACGCATTGCTCAAGGTGAGCCGACAACTTGGTAAGCCATTCGCGGCGCTCAGCATCGTAGGTATGCCGGTTGTAGACCCCCGCCACGCCTGGAATCATGTGCCCAATGATCACCTCCCCAACGGTATCGGGGCACTGCATAGCTGCCAGCATGGTGCGTGCAGTGCGGCGCAGATCGTGGGGCGCCCAGTGGGTCACGGTGAGCCTTGGGCGCTCCTCTTCGGGGCTTGTCTCCGAATAGGGCTGATGGAAGTACACCGCCGTCTGGATCACCTTCTGCTGGCTGTGCCCATCAAGGCGCGGCGACTTGAATAACCAGCGCTCAGTATGCGCAAAGCGACGGCGCACGATGGCCTCAGCCCGGCCGACCAGCGGCACGCGGAAGTCAGTCGCGTGCTCGTGCCGCTCGTTCTTTGTTTTTGCCTTCGGGACTGTCCACCACAGTCCGTCATCCTCTTCTGTGATTTCGCTCCGCTCCATGGCCATGATCTCCACGCCACGGGCTGCGGTCCACAGATAGAGCGTCAGAGCATCCGCGACCATCTTGCTGAAATTGGGCATCCAGCGGATCAACTCTCCCACCTCCTCGTTAGACAGCGCCCGCTTCGAGGTGCCAATGCTCTTGCCTGAGATCTTCTTGCCCTTGCTCCTGAGCTTGCCGCGCAAGATCTGCCGCCACCAGTTCGGCGTGTCCTCAGGGACGCGCCCGGCGTCGATGGCGTAGTCCCAGGCCGCCGCCAATTCCCCCTTGAACTGCCCCGCCGAAACCGGCGTCGATGCCATGGCATTGATGACGCCGAACGCCTGATTCCGCGTCAGGCCTGCGGCGGGCAGCGGCGCAATCTCCCCCCCATGCTTCTGGAAAAGCCGGATCGTCTCGTCCTGCCCCTTGGGCTTGCGCGCGTTGCGGATGTGCCCATCAACATAGTCATCCCAGAGTTGCTGTACCGTGTAAACGGCCGACGTGGGTACCCGCTTAACCCGGCGCTGCTGCACCCTTTCCTTCCTCTCCTGTGCCGGATCAACGCCCCTGGCCCGCTCGGCGCGCAGGCGCTCCCACTCGGCCGCCGCGGCGATAAGCGACACTGCGGGCCACTCCCCCAGCTTGACCTGGCGCATCGCGCCCTCGGGATTCTTGTAGCGGTAAATCCAACTTCGTGCGCGCTTGCCGGCCTCCAGGCGTAGGCCCGGGTACTCTTCCAGAATAATGTGCGCACCCTCAGCGAGTTGTTTGGCCGCGCGTGGGTCAAAAGGCATAGAACACTCCGGCGTAGGAAGTCCCCATTTTCCAAGCCAAGAGCGGCGTAGGAATTGCTTCAAGACTTCAAATTTCCTACGCGATTCTATGCAGTGCCACGATGTTTTGTGATGCTCAGTGAAGGCAGCGAGAAAATTGGAAGCGCAGAAAATACTTAATGCTGATGCGAACTTAGGCGCAAGACCTGTGGAAAATCAGCCACTTAGCGTTGAGGATTTTCCGTCACATACCCCCATGATGGCCCAGTACCTCGCGCTCAAGGCGGGGCACCCCGACACGCTGCTGTTCTACCGCATGGGCGATTTCTACGAGGTCTTCTGGCAGGACGCCGAGAAGGCCTCGCGCCTGCTGGACATCACGCTCACGCAGCGCGGCCAGTCGGGCGGGCAGCCGGTGGTGATGGCGGGCGTGCCCTTCCACGCGCTGGAGAACTACCTGGCCCGGCTCATCAAGATGGGCGAGTCCGTCGCCATCGCCGAGCAGGTGGGCGAGGTCGGCGCGGCCAAGGGGCCTGTGGAGCGCAAGGTGGTGCGCGTGGTGACGCCCGGCACGGTGACAGACACGGAGCTGCTGTCCGACAAGGCCGAATCGCTGCTCATGGCCGTGCACCAGGCGCCCCGCGCGCGCTGCGGCCTGGCGTGGTTGAGCGTGACGCAGGGCCGCGTGTTCCTGGCCGAATGCGCCAGCGACGAGCTGGGCGCATGGCTGGCGCGCGTGGCGCCCAGCGAGCTGATCTACAGCGCGGGCGTGACGGACCGCTTCGAGCAGCTGCTGCAGGCGCTGCGCCAGGGCGGCGCCTTCGCCTGCCCCATGAGCCCGCGGCCCGACTGGCAGTTCGACAGCGCCCTGGGCGAGCGCAAGCTGCTCGAGAACCTGGGCGCCGCCAGCCTGCAGGCCTGGGGCGCGCAGGACCTGGGCGAAGCGCATGCCGCCGCCGCCGGCCTGCTGGCCTATGCCGAGCACACGCAAGGCCGCACGCTGACCCACGTGCACAGCGTGCAGGTGCAGCGCGACGACGACCTCATCGACCTGCCCGCCGCCACGCGGCGCAACCTGGAGCTGGTGAAGACCCTGCGCGGCGAGGACGCGCCCACCCTCTTCTCGCTGCTCGACACCTGCATGACCGGCATGGGCAGCCGCCTGCTCAAGACCTGGCTGCTGGAGCCGCGCCGCGACCGCACCGAGGCCCGCCAGCGCCTGGCGGCCACCACCGCACTGATGGGAAATGCAGGTGGTGCTGGCGGCGCACGCGGCGGCAGCGGCCCCTGGATGCAGCTGCGCGGCGAGCTCAAGGGCGTGAGCGACGTGGAGCGCATCACCGCCCGCACCGCGCTGCGCCAGGTGCGCCCGCGCGAACTGGTCGCATTGTGCAAGACGCTACAAAAATCAGAGCTACTGGCGCTTTCTGGACAAGCGCCAGAGCCCTATTTGGTTCAAATCTTCAGCCACCTGCACCCGCCCGAGGGCTGCACCGACCTGCTGTGCGCGGCCATCGCCGAGGAGCCGGCCGCGCTGGTGCGCGACGGCGGCGTGATCGCCGCGGGCTTCGACACCGAGCTGGACGAGCTGCGCGCCATCCAGACCAACTGCGACGACTTCCTGCTGGAGCTGGAAACGCGCGAGAAGGCCCGCACCGGCATCCCCAACCTGCGCGTGCAATTCAACAAGGTGCACGGCTTCTACATCGAGGTGACGAGCAGCCACGTGGACAAGGTGCCCGGCGACTACCGCCGCCGCCAGACGCTCAAGAACGCCGAGCGCTTCATCACGCCCGAGCTGAAAGCCTTCGAGGACAAGGCCCTGTCGGCCAGCGAGCGCGCGCTGGCGCGCGAGAAGTGGCTGTACGAGCAGATCCTGGACCGGCTGCAGCCCCACGTACCCGCCCTCACCCGCCTGGCCCATGCGCTGGCCACGCTGGACGTGCTGTGCACCCTGGCCGAGCGTTCGCTCACGCTGAACTGGTGCGCGCCGCAGTTCGTGCCCGAGCCCTGCATCGAGATCGAGAACGGCCGCCACCCGGTGGTGGAGGCGCGCCTGGCCGAAACCTCGTCGGGCAGCTTCATCGCCAACCACACGCGCCTGAACGCCAACACGCGCATGCAGATCATCACCGGCCCCAACATGGGCGGCAAGTCGACCTACATGCGGCAGGTGGCACTGATCGTGCTGCTGGCCAGCATGGGCAGCCACGTGCCCGCCGCGAGCTGCCGCGTGGGGCCCATCGACGCCATCCACACGCGCATCGGCGCGGCGGACGACCTGGCCAACGCGCAGTCCACCTTCATGCTGGAGATGACCGAGGCCGCGCAGATCCTGCACGCCGCCACGCCGCACAGCCTGGTACTGATGGACGAGATCGGGCGCGGCACCAGCACCTTCGACGGCCTGGCGCTGGCCAGCGGCATCGCCACGCACCTGCACGACAGGACGCGCGCCTTCGCGCTGTTCGCCACGCACTACTTCGAGCTGACCGAGCTGCCCGCCAAGGCGCGCCACGCCGTAAACATGCACGTGAGCGCCACCGAGTCCGGTGCGGACATCGTCTTCCTGCACGAGATCCAGCCCGGCCCGGCCAGCCGCAGCTACGGCATCCAGGTGGCCAAGCTCGCGGGCATGCCCTCGCCCGTGCTGCACCATGCGCGCCACGCGCTGGCGGCGCTGGAGGAGCGCGCGGGCGAGAACGAGCGGCAGGTGGACCTGTTCGCCACCCCGGCGGCACCCGACGAAGGCGCTGGCGCCAGTCCGGTGGAGGCCGCGCTGGGCAGCATCAACCCCGATGCGCTGAGCCCGCGCGAGGCGCTGGATGCGCTGTACCAGCTCAAGCGGCTGGCGGCGGAGCGCTGAACTACAGGTCCTGCGCCACCGTGCCCAGCTGCCCCAGCATGAAGCTGATGAAGGGCGTGACGCACTCCAGGTGGCCCGCCGGCACGGCGCGGCAGTCCGTGAGGCTGACCAGATCGCCCGCGCCGCGCGACTGCATGGCGCGCAGCGTGCTGACGGAGCTGGCATATGGCACGGTGCGGTCGTCGCGGCCGTGGTACAGGCGCACCGGCACCTGGGGCTTCCAGTCGTACACGCTGCTGGCGCTGGCGATGGACTGCACGTCGTCGGCCAGGAAGCGGTCGATGAAGCGCGTGTCGTAGGCCACGTCCGCATCGCCCGGGATCAACGCGCGCAGCAGCAGGCGGCGCACCTCGCGCTGGGCGCTGCCGCCCAGATGGCGCAGGAAGCCAGGGTTGATGAGCGCGCCGACCAGCGAGTTCTCGCGGCGCACCAGGTCCACCAGGCCGTCCATGGTGGACTGCACGTCGTAAGGCCCGGCGCCGGGCACCACCATGCGCAGCTGCTGCAGGTGCGGCGAACTGGCGGCCTGCAGCGCGCGGTGGGCGGCCATGGTGACGTAGCCGCCTTCGGAATAGCCCGTGAGGAACAGCTGGCCGTTGTCCGCCACGCCAGCCTGGCCGCGCCAGGTGCGCGCGGCGGTGAGGAAGTCCACCGTGGCGGCGGCCGAAGGCTCCGCCAGCAGGTAGGGATGGGGCGTGTCCCGGGATGCGCCGAAGCCCACGTAGTCGGGCGCCAGCACGATGTAGCCCAGCGACGCCATGACCACGGCCACCTCGGACGCCACCGCGTGGTTGCTGGGCGCCTCTTCGTCGCGGAAGATGGTGCCGTGCTGGTAGCTCAGCACCGGGCTCGCGGCCCCGGCCGCCTTCTGCGGAACGCTGACCAGGCCCGAGGCGCGCACCTCCCGCCCGTCGGAATCGGTGGTGAGGTATTCGAGGCGGTACGAGACCACGCCGTAGCGCGGAACCACGCCCTGGGCCAGCGATTCCTTCGCGGCCAGGGCCGCGGCGATGTCGGCGGCGGGCACCGAGCCCAGCGGCTCGGCGGATTCGAGCCGCCCCGCCCGCTCCGGGCTGATGGGGGGGACCGGCGGGGCGGGCGTCTCCGTCCGGTCTTCGCCGCCGCCTCCGCAGGCGGCCAGCAGTGCGGCGACGAGGACGGGGGCCCACCATCGGCGGGCGGCAGCAGTGATCGGCAGGGTCATCAGGATGTCATCGGCCAACCGGGGCGTTTTTTTAGGCTTCATGGTCAAAAAGGCCTGCAGCGCTTGTGCAGCAAGCGCCTCCAGCTATCAAATTTGAATCGGCCATTGCCCAGGCCCGGCCCGACTAAACTTCCGGGTTCCCCCCACAACTCGGTTCCCTGCCCATTCATGACGTACTGCGTCGCCATCAAACTCAATGCCGGACTGGTGTTCCTGTCCGACTCCCGCACCAACGCCGGCCTGGACCAGATCAGCTCGTTCCGCAAGATGATGGTCTATGAAAAGGCGGGCGACCGCTTCATGGTGCTGCTGTCCGCCGGCAACCTGTCCATCTCGCAGTCGGTGCGCGAGATCCTGCAGACCGAGCAGCTCAAGGACGGCGATTCGGGCGAGACGATCTCGATCTGGAACGCCAGGAGCATGTTCGATGCGGCCCGCGTGCTGGGCGCCGCCGTGCGCCACGTGCACGAGCGCGACGGCGCGGCACTCAAGCGCTCGGGCGTGGACTTCAACGTGTCCATGGTATTCGGCGGCCAGATCCAGGGCGAGGGCATGCGCCTGTTCCAGGTCTATTCGGCGGGCAACTTCATCGAGGCCACGCCCGAGACGCCGTACTTCCAGATCGGCGAGTCCAAGTACGGCAAGCCCGTGCTCGATCGCGTACTAACGCCCGAGACGCCGCTGGACGAAGCCGCCAAGTGCGCCCTGGTGTCCATGGACAGCACGCTCAAGTCCAACCTCTCGGTGGGCCTGCCGCTGGACCTGGTGGTGTACGAGGTGGACCGCTTCGCCACCGAGAAGGTGATCTGCATCGACGAGCACAACCCCTACTTTCGCATGCTGCACGACAGCTGGGGCCAGAAGCTGCGCGAGGTGTTCGACAGCATCGAGGACCCGGCCTGGGGCGGCGGCGCGACCAGCGTGCCCATCATGGTGACGCCCGCGCGCAGCAAGCCGCTCAAGAAGATCGCCACCCCGCTGGACAAGCTGATCTGATGCTTCCCGTCGTCTTCTCGCACGCCAACAGCTTTCCGGCCAGCACCTACCGGGTGCTCTTCCAGCACCTCAAGGCCCGCGGCTTCGAAGTGAGCGCCGTGGACCGCTTCGGCCACGATCCGAAGTACCCCGTCACCAACAACTGGCCGCACTTGGTGCAGCAGCTCGCCGACTTCACGGCGCCCCAGGTCCAGCGCCTCGGCCAGTCGGTGTTCCTGGTGGGCCATTCGCTGGGCGGCTTCCTGAGCGTGATGGCCGCGGCGCGCCACCCCGCGCTGGTGCGCGGCGTGCTGCTCATCGATTCGCCCCTGCTGGGCGGATGGAAGGCCAACGCGGTGGGCGTGGCCAAGCGCACGCAGGTGGTGGGCTCCATCTCGCCCGGCAAGGTCAGCCGCCAGCGGCGTTTCAGCTGGGCCAGCGACGAAGAGGCGCTGGAGCACTTCCGCAAGAAGAAGGCCTTCGCGCGCTGGCATCCCGAGGTGCTGCACGACTACATCGCCCACGGCCTGCAGGACCAGGACGGCAAGCGCGTGCTCGGCTTCGACCGCGCGGTGGAGACCGCCATCTACAACACCCTGCCGCACAACCTGGGCCGCCTGCTGCGCAGCCACCCGCTGCAATGCCCGGCCGCCTTCATCGGCGGGCGCGACTCCGAAGAGATGAAGCAGGTGGGCATGGCCATGACGCTGCGCATCACCGAGGGCCGCACCATGATGCTGGACGGCAGCCACCTGTTCCCCATGGAGCAGCCGCAGGCGACGGCGGCGGCCATCGAGGCCGCCCTGCTCAACCTGGCTTCGCTGGCGCCCTGACCGCGGACCAGGCCCCTAACACCAAAACGGCCGTGGAAAGCGCTGAAAAGCGCTCCGGCACTCAGGGCAAACAAGCAGCGCGAACCGCAGGGCTATCCTCTACACTGGGAGTTTGTTACAGCGTGATACACCCAACATGCCTGCACAGACCTCCAAGGCCGCACGACTGCCTGTCCTGAGCTTCGCCCTGCTGGCCGCCTTTCTGGTGGCCACCGCGGTACGCACCCACAACGACACCACCATCGCCATCGTCACGGCCTCGGTGCTCATGTTCGCGTGCTGCTGGGCCAGCGCCACGCACCTGCTGGGCGTGCGGCCGGCCCTGCAGTTCGTGCTGATCGCGGTGGGCTTCGGCTGGTTCGCCGAGCAGATGGGCACCACGCACGGCTGGTTCTTCGGGCACTACACCTACACCGACGTGCTGGGCGCGCGCTTCGTGGACGTGCCCATCGTCATCCCCATGATGTGGTTCGCCCTGACCTATGCGGGCTACGTGATCACCAACCTCATCGTCTGGCAGTCGCCCGTCGATGGCGTGCCGGGAACGGGCAACGCCATCATGCTGTCATTCGTGGCCGCGATGATCGTGACGGCGTTCGACTTGGGCGCCGACCCCTATCTCGTCTACACCCTCAAGGCCTGGATCATGGCGAAGACCGACGGCGCCTGGTTCGGTGAAACGGTGCAGGGCTTCTTCGGCTGGGTGTTCGTGGCCTTCGTGATCATCTTCAGCTTCCGCATGTCGGTCCGCAAGCGGGCCCTGCAGCCCACCAGCCCGTTCCTGCGCCGCCATGCGCTGGTGCCGCTGGCCATCTATGCCTCGGGCATGGTGTTCCAGATGATCCTGGGCAACCCGGTGGAGATCCGCTCCATCGCGCCGTTCGCGATGGGCATACCGCTGCTGTGCGCGCTGGCGGGCTTCCAGCGCTGGCGCGCGCCCGCGGGGGCCGCGGCATGAGCTCAAACGACACCCGCGCCACCCCCGTGCCCGAAGCGGCGCTGGCCGCCATGCAGCACCATGCCGACCCGCTGGCCGACCAGACCATCGCCGACATCCTCGGCCCCTGGCCGGCGGGCGACGTGAACGCGGACGCGCCGCAATGGAAGCAGCTGGAAACCCTCAACATCCTGTTCGGCCAGTGGACGGACAACGCCACCATGGCCCGCTGGAGGGCCACCGCCGGCCCGGTCGCCGGCACCGTGGGCGACAAGGAAGCCACGGGCATGGTGGACCAGGCCATGGCCGACGCCTTGAACCACTACGTGCAGACCGCCCAGGTGCTGCCCCCCTGGGCCGAGGAACGCAAGATCGAGCGTGCCGAGCGGCTGTTCATGGACCACGGGGCGCTCTCGTGCATCCTGCTGTTCTGCGCCAGCCTGCCCGAGTGCTACGTGATCCCCGACCTGTCGAGCGTGCTGCACACCTCGGGCCAGCTGGAGCAGAACACCGAATACCGCATCCGCTCGACCGCCGCCATGATCTTCCCGGTGATGATGCATGGCGGCCTCGCCCAGCGCGGCGCCGGCGTGGCGCAGGTGCTCAAGGTGCGGCTGATCCACGCCACCATCCGCAACCTCATCCTGCACGGCAGCCCGCCGCAGGCACTGGAGCGGGTGCAGGCCGGCGAGGACGGCAGGGTGCAGCCCACCGCGCAGCCGCGCGGCGGGCGCCAGATGATGTTCCGGGCCCTCTACGCGCGCGGCTGGGACCTGGCGGGCGACGGACTGCCCTGCAACCAGGAAGAGCTGGCCTACACGCTGCTGACCTTCGGCTACGTGTTCCTGCGCAGCCTGCGCCGCCTGGGCATCGGCCTGCACCGCGGGGAAGAAGAGGCCTACCTGCACGCCTGGAACGTGGTGGGCCACATCCTGGGCATCGATCGCTCGCTGATGGTGGAGACGATGGACCAGGGCCAGGCGCTGATGGCGCAGATGCAGGCCCGCGGCCGCGCCGAGCCCGTGACGCCCGACCCCCGCCCCGCGCTCGGCCAGGCGCTGATGCAGACCATGGAAAAGTCCCTGCCCTGGGACATCGCCAAGCCCTTCCCGCAGCTCATGACGCGCTACCTGTGCGGGCGCGCCACCGCGCAGGACCTGGGGCTGACGACCCAGCCGGTGCCCTGGTCGTCCGCGCTGCTGTTCTGGGGCGTGCTGCTCGTGGCGCGCGCCATCGACGCGGTGGCGCGCCTGCTGCTGCCGCGCTTTTCCATCGTGCGGGCGCTCACCCGGGCGCTGGGCTACCACTTCATGAGCCGGGTGCTGATGAGCCAGACGCGCCCCCTGCAGCTGCCCACCGAGTTGCTCAACCAGGTGGACGCGCTCGTGGACGGCTGGAGCGACGACCCCCAGGCGCCCCGCTGGCTCAACCGCCTGGAAGACCGGCTGACCACCACCGGCAGCTGGAACGCAGGCCTCGCCGGGAAAGCGCGCTCCACGTCGCAGTGAGCAGGTCGCCCATGCCGATGGCCATGCTGTCCTGGTCCTTCGCGGCGGCGTCGCGGCTTTGCGCCACGCTGTGCCTGCTGCTGCTTCCGCTGGCAGGGCACGCGGACGGCCCCCTGATCCTGACCCAGAACGTGCGGGAGCTGAGCGCCTGGGATGCCATGACCTTCAAGGCCGATGCCTCGCACACGCTGTCCGTGCAGGACATCCTGGACCGGCTGGACACGTTCGAGCAGCCGCCCCGGCGCACCGCCTCGCTCGGCAGCCGCAAAGAAACGATGTGGCTGCGCATTCCGCTGGAAACGGCCGGTGCCATCGACCAGCCCTGGGTCCTCGACATCGGCTACATGCTCAATGAAATCGACGTCTACCTCGTCAGCGCAGGCAAGGTACTCCAGCAGTCGCGGCTGGGCGCCCGGGAGTTCATCGGCGACGACTCTCCGAGGCCCAGCCGCACGCCGGTGGCGGCGCTGGACCTGCGGGCCGACCAGCGCTACGAGCTGCTGATCCGGGTGCGCGCCAACGGGCCGATGATCCTGCCCATCACGCTGCGGCCCTTGGCCTACCAGGGGCACCAGGCCCTGCAGGAGCAGTTGCTGCAGGGCGCGCTCAACGGCCTGGCACTGTGCCTGCTGGCCTACAGCCTGATCCAGTGGATAGGCCAGCGCGAGCGCCTGTTCGGCGCCTACGCGCTGGTGGTGCTCGGCAGCGCGGGCTTTTCGCTGCATTTCTTCGGCATCGGGCCTCAGTTCCTGTGGCCGGGCAACGACTGGCTGAACAAGCACGTGGGCATCGCCGCCGGACTGGCCAGCCTGGCGGGCTCCTTCCTGTTCCTGCCCGCCGTGCTGTCGAGCGATGCGCCGCGCGGCCGGTACACGCGCGCCATGCACGCATGCGCCGCGGCCACGGTGCTGTTCTGCGTGGCCTACCTGCTGGGCGGCGTGGGCAACCGTGCGGGCGTCGCTTTCATGACCCTGGTCTCGCCGCTGCCCACCATCTTCAGCCTGCCCGCGGCGATCCGGCGCATGCGCGGGGGCGACCCCATCGGCGCCACGCTGCTGGTGGCCTGGACGGTCTATGCCGTGGGCGCCGTCGTCATGGCGAGCCTGGTCCAGGGCTGGGTGCCCGCCAACTTCTGGACAATGCACTCCTTCCAGATCAGCGCCACGGTGGACATGCTGCTGTTCCTGCAGGTGCTGAGCCTGCGCGCGCAGGCCATCCGGGCCGCCGCGCAGGAAGTGCTGCGCGAGCGCGACTTCATGCATTCCCTGGCGCACACCGACGCCCTCACCGGCCTGAGCAACCGGCGCGGCCTGCAGCAGGCATTGCACGCCGCGCTGCTGCGGTGCTCGCCGGACCGGATCGTCGCCCTCTACCTGATGGACCTTGACGGCTTCAAGCCCGTCAACGACGCCTACGGGCACGACGTGGGCGACGACCTGCTCGTGGCGGTAGGCCAGCGGCTGCAGGCCCACGTGCGGCGCCACACCGACGCGGTGGCGCGCCTGGGCGGCGATGAATTCATCATCATGGCCTGCGACCTCGAATCGCCGGAGCAGGCCGAGGAGATCGGCTGGGGCCTGCTGCACGCCTTCGAGCAGCCCTTCGTCTTCGGCTCGCTGCACCTGCGGATCGGGCTGACCATCGGCTACGCGCTCGCGCCGCTGGACAGCGACGACCCGCTGGGCCTGATCCGGCTGGCCGATGCCGCCATGTACGCCGGCAAGCAAAGCGGCAAGCAGACCATGCGCCGCAACAGCGGCGAATTGGCGTTGGCTTCATGAACCGCATGCTCCTTTCCCTGCGAACGCATTGGCTGCTCTGGTGCACATGCTGCTGGCTCGCGTGCCTGGCAGCGCCCTGGGCCCGGGCGGCCGATGCGCCGCTGGTGCTGCAGCCCGACGGGCGCAGCGCCGATGCCTGGTCGGTGGCCTCGATGCTGGCGGACGATACGCGGCTGCTCTCCATCCAGGACGTGCTCAACCGCCGGGCCGACTTCGCGCCGCCGCCGAAAACCAGCGGCAGCCTGGGCGTGCGCAAGGAGGCGGTCTGGCTGCGCGTGCCGCTCGTGTCGCCGGTGGCGTCGGGCAATGAATGGATCGTGGACATCGACTTCGCCGTGCTGAACGAGGTCGATTTCTTCCTGGTCAGCGGGGACAAGGTGGTCCAGCACACGGCGCAGGGAAACCTGCGGCCGTTCTCGGGCCGGCCCCTGCGCGGGCGCACCCCGGCGATGGCGCTGGACCTCGCGGCCGGCATGCCCTACGAACTCTTCGTGCGGGTGCACACCGGCGGCGCCATGATCGTGCCCATCACCCTCGGCAAGACGCCCGTCCTCGTGCCGGCGGCGCTGCGCGAGCAGATGCTGCAGGGCGTGCTCTTCGGCCTGGCTTTGTGCCTCGGCATCTACAGCTTCGCCCAATGGGTGAGCCTGCGGGAGAACCTGTTCCTCTTCTACGCGATGCTGGTGGCCGGCAGCGCGGGTTTCTCGCTGCAGTTCTTCGGCATCGGCACCCAGTTCCTGTGGGGCGACAACATCTGGGTCGAGACCCACGCGGCCGCTCTCTCGGGGCTGCTGGCCATCACCGGGTCGTTCCTCTTCATGGGCCATGCGCTGACGGACCACGGGCCGCCCAGCCGCTTCCTGCGCACCATGCAGGCCGGGGCCGCGCTCGCGGCGGCCCTGCTCGCGGCTTTCGCGCTGGATCTCATCAGCACGCGCACGGCCACCGCCATCATCAGCGTGCTGGGCCCTCTGCCGTCCCTCGCCAGCCTTCCGATCGCGCTGGCACGCGTGCGCAAGGGCGACCGGGTCAGCGCCACGCTGCTGGCGGCCTGGGCCGCCTATTTCGCCGCCGCCGTGGTGATGGTCGCGCTGGTGCAGGGCATGCTGCCGGTGAACTTCTGGACGCTGCATTCCTTCCAGCTGGGTTCCGCGGCCGACATGCTGCTCTTCCTGGGCGTGCTGGGCCAGCGCTCGGCCGCCCTGCGCGCCGCCACCGCCGAGGCCGTGCGCGAGCGCGACGTGATGCGCTCGCTGGCCTACACCGATTCGCTGACCGGCCTGTCGAACCGGCGCGGCCTGCAACTGGCGCTGCAGTCCGCCCTGGCCCAATGCGGCCCCGGGCGCCTGGTGGCGCTGTACCTGCTGGACCTCGATGGCTTCAAGCCCATCAACGACACCCACGGCCACGACGTGGGCGACGACCTCCTGGTGGCCGTGGCCCACCGGCTGGAATCGTGCGTGCGCCACCACGCCGGCGTGGTGGCGCGGCTGGGGGGCGACGAATTCATCATCATGGTCCAGGGCCTGGACCACCCCGCGCAGGCGCAGGAACTGGGCCTGTCGCTGCTGCAAGGGTTCGAACAGCCCATCGCGCTGAGCCATTTGCGCCTGCGCATGGGCCTGACGATAGGCTACGCGCTCGCCCCGCTGGACAGCGAGGACCCGCAGGGACTGGTCCGCCTCGCGGATGCGGCCATGTATGCCGGCAAGCAAGGCGGCAAGGGAACGCTCCTCCGGCACAATGCCTGAGCGTCGAACGGCAACACCATGATGCGCACCGCCTCCTTCTTCCGCCCCCCTTGGCCGCAGTCGCCTGCGTGGCTCAGGCGCTGGCTGGCGGGCTGCCTGCTGCTGGCGCTGCTCGTGGGCGGCACGGGCAGTGCTGCGGCGGAGCCCCTGGTGCTGCAGGACAGCACGCCCACCCACGACGTGTGGCCCGTCGTGGCGGTGCTGGCGGACCCCTCGCGCACGCTGTCGGTGCAGGACGCCATGGCCCAGTCCTCGCGCTTCGAACCCCACGCCGGCACGCGCGGCACGCTGGGCGTGCGCAAGGACGCCGTGTGGCTGCGCATCCCGGTCATGGCCGCGCCCACGTCGGATGGCATCTGGGTGCTGGACATCGACTACCCCGTGCTCAACCGCGTCGAGGTCTACCTCACCACCGGCGGCTACGTCAGCCAGCAGGCCACGCTGGGCAACCTGCAGGCCTTCTCGCAGCGGCCGCTGCGCAGCCGCTCGCACGCGCTCGCCCTGCAGATGCAGCCAGGCCGCCACTACGACCTGCTGATGCGCATCGAGACCCGCGGCGCCATGGTGCTGCCCATCACGCTGAGCAAGCCCACGGCGTGGCACAGGGCGGCCATCAACGAGCAGATGCTGCAGGGCATCCTGACGGGGCTGGCGCTGTGCCTGATCGTTTACAGCCTCGCGCAGTGGATCAACCTGCGGGAGGTGCTCTTCATCCAGTACGCCCTGCTGATCACGGGCAGCCTGCTGTTCTCGCTGCACCTCTTCGGGCTGGGGATGCAGTACCTGTGGCAGGAATACCCCTGGTTCGAGATCCATGCGGCCGGCCTGGCGGCGCTGACGGCGACCTGCGGGTCCTTTCTCTTCATCAGCCAGGCCCTGGCGGGCGACCGCCCCCGCAGCCGCCTGCTGCGCACCATGCGCGGCGGCGCCGTGCTGTGCGTGCTGCTGGGCGTGGCCTTTGCGCTCGACATCCTCAGCACCGCCGCCATCGCGGGTATCGTGAGCATCCTCGGGCTGGTGCCCGCGCTCATGGGCATTCCCGGCTCCATCCGCCGCGCACGCCAGGGCGACCCCATCGGCAGCAGCCTGCTGCTGGCCTGGCTGGTCTACTTCGTCGCCACGGCCACCGTCATCGGCGTGATCCGCGGCTGGGTGCCGGTGAACTTCTGGACGCTGCACTCGTTCCAGTTCGGCGCGACGCTGGACATGCTGCTCTTCATGCGCGTGCTGGGCCTGCGCACCAAGGCGCTGCGCGTGGAAGCCATCGACGCCAGCCGGGAGCGCGACGCCATGCGCTCGCTGGCCCACACCGATCCGCTGACCGGCCTGCCCAACCGGCGCGGCCTGAACATCGCCCTGGCCGCGGCGCTGCCGCGCTGCGGCGCGGACAACATGCTCGCGGTCTATGTGATGGACCTGGACGGCTTCAAGCCCGTGAACGACCAGCACGGCCATGACGTGGGCGACGAGCTGCTGATCGCGGTGACCCGCCGCCTGCAAGGCCACGTGCGCCAGAGCGACGTGGTGGCGCGCCTGGGCGGCGACGAGTTCGTCGTGATGGCGGGCCACCTGAGCAGCCTGCAGCAGGCGCAGGACCTGGGCCACAAGCTGCTGGAGGCCTTCCGCTCGCCCTTCTCCCTCGGGCGGGTGCAGGTGGAGGTGGGCCTGACCATCGGCTACGCCATCGCGCCCGACGACAGCAGCGACGCGGTGGGCCTGCTCAAGCTGGCCGACGCCGCGATGTACAGCGGCAAGCAGGGCGGCAAGTTCTGCCTGCGCCGCAACACCGGCGACCTGGCCCTCTCTTCCACCTGAGCGCATCCGTCAGGCCGCGGCAACGCGGGTCATTTCGAACTGGTCAAACCGCCGGGCTTGCGCTACACACGGGGCTTCGCGTTTATTCACGGAGGATTGTTCGCCATGGCCCATCGCAAAAGCCCTGCCCGCATCGCCAAGGACGCGCGCATCGCGCATTTCCTTTCCCGGGGAGCCACGCAGCCCTCCGCTGCCGCAGCGGCACAGGGCGCGGAGAAGACCGTTCCGTGGGAGGCGATCGCCGAGTTGGAAGCCAGGCTCGTCGGCCGTGTCGTGCTGCCTTCGGACCCGAGCTACAACGAGGACCGGCAGGAGTCGAACCCCGCCTTCCAGTCCTACCCCGAGCTCATCGTCTACTGCGTCTGCGAGAGCGACGTGCTGGAATGCCTGGCCGTCGCGCGCAAGTACCGCCTGTGGGTCGCCGTGCGCAGCGGCGGCCACAGCACGGCCGGCTACTCGGTGAACAGCGGCATGGTGGTGGACGTGAGCGAGATGTCCGGCGTGGTGCTGGACCCGGCCGGCCAGCGCGTGCATGTGCTCCCGGGCACGGATTTCGACCACTTCAACGGCGCCATGAACCACACCGGCTGGCACGTGCCCACGGGCGCCTGCGGCAGCGTGCACGTGAGCGGCTTCGTGCAGGGTGGCGGCTACGGGTACACCTCGCGCGCCTTCGGCATCCAGAGCGACATGGTGGAGTCCTTCCGCGTGGCACTGGCCGACGGCCGCATCGTGACGGCCAGCGCGCAGGAGAACGCCCCGCTGTACTGGGCCCTGCGCGGCGGCACGGGCGGAAATTTCGGCGTGCTGCTGCAAGTCACCTACCGCATGGTCCGGCTCGACCAGGTGTGGGCCTGGGCCGTCAGCTGGGACGCGGCGCACGCCGCGCAGGTCCTCGCGCTGATGCAGCGCCAGTTCATGAAGACCGGCGCGCCCGATGCGCTGGGCTACATGATGAACCTGGGCTACCAGAACGGCGTGCCGGTGTACATGGTCCAGGGCATGTTCTGCGGCCCGCGCGAGGCCGGGCTGCAGGCCATCGCGCCCCTGTTGGCCGTTCCCAGCGCACAGCTGCTGGTGGACAAGACGGGCACCTACCCGGAGATGAACGTCTGGCTCGAGGACCATCCCTACACGCTGCCCGACAACCTGCCCGACGGCGTGGCCGAGACCAAGGCCAGCGGCTACATCAACACCCCGCTGTCGCCCGCGGACTGGCAGCGCATCATCGACTACTTCAAGACCTCGCCCAACCCCTGGTCGCTGGCCTACCTGGAGCCTTACGGCGGGGCCATCAACCGCTACCCGGTGGGGGACAGCGCCTTCATCCACCGCGACGTAGACGCCGACCTGGTCGTCGACGTGTTCTGGCGCAACCCGGCCGAGCGCGCGCAGATGGAGGCCTGGCTGGACGGCTTCATGGCCCTGGTCAAGCCGTTCCTGAACGGGCACGTGTACCAGAACTACCCGGACGCCAGCCTGAAGGACTTCGCTTCCGCCTACTGGGGGCCGGCCTACCCGCGGCTGCAGCAGGTCAAGGCCCAGTACGACCCGACGAACTTCTTCCACTTCCAGCAGAGCATCGCGCTGCCGGGAACGTCTTAGGACTCAGGAGCAGGCGGCCTCGGCGTAGTGCAGCCGGCCCTTGCCCGCACGCTTGGCCGAGTACATGGCCTGGTCGGCGCGGTTCATGAGGTCGTCGATATCCCCACGCACCGGGGGATGCACGGCGACGCCGATGCTCGCGCCGATGAACAGGTCGCGCCCCTCCACATTCATGGGCTGTTGCAGCGCCTCCAGGATCCGGTGGCCGATCCCGTCGGTCACCTCGCGCGTGACGTCGCGGTCCAGCATCACCAGGAACTCGTCGCCGCCCAGCCGCGCCAGGGTGTCGCCCGCGCGCACGGTGCTGGCGATGCGCCGGGCCACGATGCGCAACACCTCGTCGCCCGCGCGGTGGCCCTCGGTGTCGTTCACGCCCTTGAATCCGTCGAGGTCGATGAACAGCAGCGCCACGGCCCCGGCACCGTCCCGCGCCTGGTCCAGGGCCTCCTCCAGCTGCCGATGGAAGGCCGCGCGGTTGAACAGGCCCGTCAGCGAATCGTGGTTGGCCAGGTAGTGCTGCTGGCGCGCGATCTGGATCTTGGCGGACACGTCCTGCACCAGGGCCATGATGGAGGTGACTTGGCCGCCGGCATCGGTCAGCGCCGAGTTGAACCATTCGCAATGCACCTCGGCACCGTCGTCATCGCGCACGAAGCAGGTCTCGGCCCGGTTCTGGGTCTCCTGCCCGGACTGCAGCCGCTGCAGGGCCTGCTGCAGGCCGTTGTCGTGCGCGGGGGGCAGGTCCAGCAGCTCCGTCAGCAGGCGTCCTTCCAGGCCGGCCACGTGCAGCCAGCCCATCAGCTGCACGGCGCGCTGGGAGCAGTGCAGCAGCCGGAGGTTGTGGTCCATCTCCAGCACCGCCAGCGGGCTGTTCTCGATGTGCGACGACAGGCGCTGGTTGGCCGCGCGCAGCGCGTTCATGGTGACCTGCAGTTCGTGCACGTCGAGCGCGGTGGTGATGAACCCCTCGATGACGCCCTGTGCGCCGTGCCAGGGCGTGAGGCAGATGGTGCGCCATTCGTCGAAGCCGTAGGGGGTACGCAGCAGGCGCTGGTACTGGACCCTCTCCCCCTGCAACACCCGCTCCACGAAGGGCATGAAACGCAGGCAGTCGGGCTCGCCGTACAGATCCACCAGGGTCTTGCCGACCAGTTCATCCGGCACGGTGCCGAACCAGCGCGCGTATTCGTCGTTGACGTAGATCATGGTCAGGCTGCGGTCCACCACGGCCATGGTGGCGCCCGCGCTGCGCGTGATCAGATCGAGCAGCTCCGTCTTGGACCAGTGGGCCTTGCGGGCTGGGGTGCGATGTTCCGACAACTCTGGCTCGTCTTGCATCATGCGGCGAAAACCCCGGCGGGGAATGGTCATCAACGAACGGGGCGGGCGCCAGACCTGCCGTTGCGGCCTGCTGCAGCGCGCCACCCCTGCTGCACACAACAGGGTGTCCGCGGCAGCTTATCACTTTCAGGCGCTGCGCATCTCAGCGCCTGAAAGGGTGCGTCAATTCAATCCGCCCACTGCACCCAGCCCGTCCAGGCCGTCGCCAGCACCACGATGCCGAACACGATGCGGTAGTAGGCGAACGGTACGAAGCTGTGGCTGCTGATGTAGCGCAGCAGCCAGCGCACGCACAGCCAGGCGCTGATGAACGAGAACACCAGCCCCACGGCGAACAGCGGCACGTCGGCCGCCGACAGCAACGCGCGCTCCTTGTACAGGCTGTACACCCCCGCGCCAATGAGCGTGGGAATGGCCAGGAAGAACGAGAAATCGGTGGCCGCCTTGCGCGACAGGCCCAGCAGCATGCCTCCGATGATGGTGGCGCCGCTGCGGCTGGTGCCCGGCACCATGGCCAGGCACTGGACCAGGCCGACCTTGAGGGCGTCCAGCGGCGTCATGTCGTCCACCGACTGCACGCGCGTGGCCGAGGGCGCGCGCCGCTCCGCCCACAGGATGATGAAGCCGCCGATGATGAAGGTGCTGGCCACCACGGTCGGCGTGAACAGGTGGGCCTTGATGGCCTTGCCGAACAGCAGCCCCAGCACCACGGCGGGCAGGAACCCGATGAGCACGTTGAGCGCGAACTTCTGCGCCTGCCGCTCGGTGGGCAGCGCCGCCAGCGTGGCGCGGATCTTCTGCCAGTACACGAGGATCACCGCGAAGATGGCGCCCGTCTGGATGGCGATGTCGAACACCTTGGCCTTGGCGTCGTCGAACCCCAGCAGCGAGCCGGCCAGGATCAGGTGCCCGGTGGAAGAGATGGGCAGGAACTCGGTCAGGCCCTCGACGATCCCCATGATGGCGGCCTTGGCCAGCAATACAACGTCCACAAGCGTTCCTTGAAAAATATGAGTCAAATCGGCCTCCAGCGCTTATGCAGCAAGCGCGGGCAGCTATCAAAACAGGATTATCGCTGCGTTGGTGCCCAGGGCGCCTGCCAGCCCCCGCCCAGGGCCTGCACCAGCGCCACTGCCGCTAACTGGCGGTTGACCTGCAATTGGAGCAGCGCCCGCTCGGCCGACAGCGCGGCGGCCTGCGCAGCCACCACCTCGGTGTAGCTGAGCTGCCCTTCGCGGTAGCGGTTGAGCTGCTGCTGCGCCGTGCGCTGGGCATCCGCCACCGCCTCGCGGCGCAGGGGCTCCTGCTCCTGCAGCGTGCGCAGCACCGTGAGCTGGTCCTCCACGCCCTGGAAGGCCGTGAGCACCGTCTGGCGGTAGGCGGCGGTGCGGGCCTCCTGCGCGGCGCGGGCCTCGTCCACCCGCGCGGCGGTGGCGCCGGCATCGAACACGGTCTGCGCCACCGACAGCCCCAGCGACCACACCAGGCCCGAGGCCTTGAACAGGTCGGCCACGCTGGCACCGCCGCTGCCCAGCGAGGCGCCCAGGCTCAGGCTGGGGAAGTACGCCGCCCGCTGCACGCCGATCTGCGCATTGGCCGCGGCCACTGCGCGCTCCGCCGCCGCGATGTCCGGGCGCCGCTGGAGCAGGGTCGAGGGCAAGGCCAGGGGTATATCCGGCACCTCGGCCGTCCAGGGTGCGCTGGCCAGCGCGAAGTCCGCCGGCGCCCGCCCGGTCAGCACGGCCAGGGCGTGTTCGAAGCGGGCGCGATTCTGGCGCACGGTGGCCAGGTCGGCCCGCGCATTGGCGAGCTGGGTGCGGGCCTGCAGCACGTCGGTCTGCGCCACCACTCCGGCGGCGTAGCGGTTCTGCGCGATCTGCAGGCTGCGTTCGTAGCCCTCCACCGTGGCCTGCAGCAACCCGGCCTCCGCATCGGCCTCGCGCAGCTGGAAGTAGGCGGACGCCAGGGCGCCCACGGCCGACAGGCGGGCGGAGGCCAGGTCGGCCTCGCTGGCCTGCGCGCTGGCCTCGGCACCGCTCACGCTGCCTTGCAGGCGCCCCCACAGGTCCGGCGCCCAGTCCACGCCGAGCGAGGCCTGCGTGGTGGTGCCCGAACGGCTCGCGCCCTCGCCGCCCGTGCGCGTGGCGCCGCCCGATAGCGTGACGGAGGGCAGCAGGCCCGCGCGCTGCTGGCGCACCACGGCCTGCGCCTGGGCGTAGGCCGCCACGGCGGCGGCGATGTTCTGGTTGGACAGCTGCACCTGTTCGGCCAGGCGGTTCAGCTCCGCGTCCTGGAACAGCTCCCACCACGGGCCCCGGTCCAGCGCATCGGCAGGCGCGGCGGGGGCCCAGGTGGCGCCGGCCTCCTTGAAGGCGGCGGGCAGGGGCATATCGGGCGGCTGGTAGGGCTCGGTGGTGGAGCAGGCTTGCAGCAGCAGGCACAGCAGCGCGAGGGCCATGGGATGTGAGGTCGGGCGTGAGGTCTTCATGTCGTCATTCGGCTTGGATCAGGCGGCTCAGGTGCCGTTCGTTGGGCGCAGGCTTGCGCAGCTTGTCCAGCAGCACGTAGACCACGGGCGTGGTCAGCAGGGTCAGCAGCTGGCTCGCGATCAGGCCGCCGATGATGGCCACGCCCAGCGGCTGGCGCAGCTCCGAGCCCTGGCCGAAGCCGATGGCCAGCGGCAGCGCGCCCAGCGCCGCCGCCATGGTGGTCATGAGGATGGGCCGGAAGCGCAGCACGCAGGCCTCGCGCACGGCGTCCAGGGCAGAAAGCCCGCGCGCACGTTCGGCCTCCAGCGCAAAGTCGATGATCATGATGGCGTTCTTCTTCACGATGCCGATGAGCAGGAACACGCCGATGAGCGCGATGATGGTGAACTGCATGCCGAACAGCAGCAGCGCCAGCACGGCGCCCACGCCCGCCGAGGGCAGCGTGGTGAGCACCGTGATGGGGTGGATCAGGCTCTCGTACAGCACGCCCAGCACGATGTAGATCACCACGATGGCCGTGACGATCAGGAAGGCCTGCTGCCCCTGCGACTGCTGCGCGCTCAGCGCCGTGCCCTCGAAGCCGCCGCGCACGTTGGTGGGCATGGCGATGCCGGCCTCGGCCTGTTCGATGATCTGGCGCGCCTGGCCCAGCGAGGTGCCGGGGTCGATGTTGAACGAGATGGTGGTGGCCAGCTCGCCGTCCTGGTGGCTGATGGAGGTGGGCGAAGTGCGCTCCACCACCTGCGCGATGGCGGACAGCGGCACCATGGTGGCGGCGGTCGTGCTGATCACCTGCCCCGTGGAGGCGCCCCGCTGCCCCGGGTTGGCCGCCGTGCCGGTGGCGCCCGTCGGATTGGCGGCCACGTAGATGTCCTTGAGCGCGGGCGGCCCCTGCGTGTATTCGGGCGCCCATTCCATGATGACGGCGTACTGGTTGAGCTCGCCGTAGATGGTGGCTACGGAGCGCTGGCCGAAGGCGTTGTACAGCGCGCTGTCGATGGCCGCGTTGCTCACCCCCAGGCGCGAGGCGCTGGCGCGGTCCACCTCCACGAAGGTCTCCACGCCGTTCTCGGCCAGGTCCGTGTCCACGTCCTGCAGCAGGGGCTCGTCCTTGAGCCGGTCCGCCAGCTTGCCGGCCCACAGCTTGAGGTCCGCCATGTTGTCGGCCTTGAGCGTGTACTGGTAGGTGGAGTTGCTGGAGCGCCCGCCCATGCGCAGGTCCTGCACCGGGTTCAGGAACACCCGCAGCCCCGTGATCTGGTTGAGCTGCGGGCGCAGCCGCGCGATCACGGCCGGCGTGCTCACGCTGCGCTGCTTCAGGGGCTTGAGGTTCACGAACAGAAAGCCCCCGCCCGCCCGGCTGCCGCCTGCAAAGCCCACCACGGTGTCCACCGCCGGGTCCTTGCGGATGATCTCCACGGCCTGGCGCAGCTTGCGCGCGAGCGCGTCGGACGAGATGCTCTGGTCGGCGCGCATGCCGGCGGCGAGCTGCCCGTTGTCCTGCTCGGGGAAGTAGCCCTTGGGGATCTTGGCGAACAGGTACACATTGAGCCCGATCACCGCGAGCAGGATGAGCACCACCAGCCCCTTGCTGGCCAGCGCCCAGTCCAGGCTGTGCGCGTAGCCGCGCAGCATGCCCTGGTAGCCGCGCTCGGCCCAGCGCGCTAGGCGCGAGGGCGGCTTGTCGCGCGCGGGGTCATGCGCGCGCAGCAGCCAGGCGCACATCATGGGCGTGGTGGTGAGCGAGATGACCAGCGAGATCATCACCGCCGCCGACAGCGTCACCGCGAACTCGCGGAACAGCCGCCCCACCTGACCGTCCATGAACAGAAGCGGAATGAACACCGCCACCAGCGACAGGCTGATGGACAGCACCGTGAAGCCCACCTCGCGCGCGCCCTGCAGCGCGGCCTGCAGGCGGTCCATGCCCGCCTCGATGTGGCGCATGGTGTTCTCCAGCACCACGATGGCGTCGTCCACCACGAAGCCCGTGGCCACCGTCAGCGCCATCAGGCTCAGGTTGTTGAGGCTGAAGCCCAGGAAGTACATGACGCCGAAGGTGCCCAGCAGCGACACCACCGTGGCCACCGCCGGGATCACCGTGGCCCGCGCCTTGCGCAGGAACAGGCCCACCACCAGCACCACGAGCGCGATGGAAACCATGAGCGTCAGCTCGATCTCCTTGAGCGAGGAGCGGATGGAGTTGGTGCGGTCCGACGCCACCGCCACCTGGATGTCCTGCGGCAGCTGGGCCTGCAGCTCGGGCAGCAGGTCCCGGACGGCATCCACGGTGGCGATGATGTTGGCATCCGGCTGGCGCGTGACGAGCACGATGATGGCGGGCTCGCCGTTGAACAGGCCGATGGTGCGGCGGTTCTCCACGCCGTCCTCCACCCGCGCCACGTCGCCCAGGCGCACGGCGGCGCCGTTGCGCCAGGCGACGATGAGCGACGCGTACTCCGCCGCCCGGCGCGCGGGCGAGGGTGTGTAGATCTGCAGGCGGCGCCCGCCGCCCTCGATGGCGCCCTTGGGCCGGTTGGCGTTGGACGCCTGGATGGCCGCGCGCACGTCCTCGGTGCTGATGCCGTAGCGGTTGAGGGCGAACGGCAGCAGCTCCACGCGCACGGCGGGCAGCGAACCGCCGCCGATCTCCACGTCGCCCACGCCCTCCACCTGCGACAGGCGCTGGCTGACCACGTTGGAGACGGCGTCGTAGATCTCGCCCGGCGTGCGCGTCTTGGAGGTCAGCGCCAGGATGATGACCGGCGCCGCCGCCGAGTTGTGCTTGCGGTAGGTCGGGTTGCTGCGCAGCGTGGCGGGCAGGTCGGCGCGGGCGGCATTGATGGCGGCCTGCACCTCGCGCGCGGCCGCGTCGATATTGCGGTTCAGGTCGAACTGCAGGCTCACCCGGGCCGAGCCGCTGGAGCTGGACGAGGTCATCTCGTTCACCCCCGCGATCACGCCCAGCCGCCGCTCCAGCGGCGTGGCCACGCTGGAGGCCATGGTCTCGGGGCTGGCGCCCGACAGGCTGGCCGACACCGAGATGGCCGGGTAGTCCACCTGCGGCAGCGGCGACACCGGCAGCACGAAGAAGGCCGCGATGCCCGCCAGCGCGAGGCCGATGGTGAGCAGCACGGTGGCCACCGGCCGCTCCACGAAGGGGCGCGAGAGGTTCACGGGGCCTCCCCCGCCGCCTGCACGGGCGCGGCAGCCGTGCCCCGGCCCGTCCAGCGCCGGCCCAGGCGGTCGAAGGCGAGGTAGATCACCGGCGTGGTGAACAGCGTGAGCATCTGGCTCACGATGAGCCCGCCGAAGATGGCCAGCCCGAGCGGACGGCGCAGCTCGGCGCCCTCGCCCCAGCCCAGCATCAGCGGCAGCGCGGCGAACAGCGCGGCCAGCGTGGTCATCAGGATGGGCCGGAAGCGCAGCAGCGCGGCTTGGTGGATGGCCTCATCGGGCGGCTTGCCCTGGTGCCGCTCCGCATCGATGGCGAAGTCGATCATCATGATCGCGTTCTTCTTGACGATGCCGATCAGCAGGATGATGCCGATGATGCCGATCACGCCCAGGTCGTTGCCCGTGACCATGAGCGCCAGCAGCGCGCCCACGCCCGCCGAGGGCAGGGTCGAGAGGATCGTCACCGGGTGGATGTAGCTCTCGTAGAGCACGCCCAGCACGATGTAGACGCACACCATGGCCGCCAGGATCAGCCACAGCTGGCTGGAGAGCGATTTCTCGTAGGCCCCGGCGGCACCCAGGAACTCCATCGACAGGCCCGCGGGCATGCCGATTTCCTTGGCCGCCGCGCGGATCGCATCCACCGCGCTGCCCAGGGACACGCCCGGCGCCTTGTCGAAGCCCAGCGTGGCGGCCGGGTACTGCGCCACGCGCGTGACCTGCAGCGGCGCGGGCTGCTCGCGGATGGTGGCCACCGCCGCCAGCGGCGTGGGCGCGCCGGAGCCCGTGCGCAGCTGCAGCGTGCCCAGGGCCTCGGGCGTGTCGAGCTGCTCCTGCTGCGCCTCCAGGATCACGCGGTACTGGTTGGTCTCGGTGAAGATGGTGGACACGATGCGCTGGCCGAAGGCGCTGTACAGCGTGTCGTCCACGCTGCTGGCCGTGACCGACAGGCGCGAGGCCGTGTTGCGGTCGATGTCCACGTAGGCCGACAGTCCCTGCGCGCCCGCGTCGGTGGTGGCGTTGCGCACCTTGGGCTCGCTGTGCAAGCGCTCCACCAGCTTGCGCGTCCATGCGTTGACCTCTGTGGAATCCACGCCGCCGATGGACACGCGGTATTCGGTGGGGCCGGTCTCGGCGTCGATGGTCAGGTCCTGCGTGGGCTGCAGGTACAGCATGACGCCCGCCACCGACCGCACGCGCTCCTGCAGGCGCTGCATGACGGCCTCCTGCCCGCTGCGCCCGGGCTTGAGGTTGATGAGCATGCGCCCGGCATTCAGCATGGTGTTGTTGGCCGCGTCCACGCCCACGAAGGAGCTGAGCGACTGCACGTCCGGGTCCTGCAGGATGGCGCGCGCGGCCGCCTGCTGCAGCTCGCTCATGCGGGCGTACGACACGTCCTGCGCCGCCTCGATGCGGGCCTGCAGCTGCCCCGTGTCCTGGGTAGGGAACAGGCCTTTGGGGATCACCACGTAGAGCAGCGCCGTCAGCGCCAGCGTGAGCACCGCCACGATCAGCGTGGCGCCCTGGTGGCGCAGCACCCACTGCAGCCAGCGGTCGTAGCCCGCGATCACGCGCTCGAAGCCCTGGTGGATGCGGCCCGCCACGCCCCGGGGCCCGCCCTCGGGCTCGGCGCGCAGCCAGCGCGCGGCCATCATGGGCACCAGCGTAAGCGACACCACGGCCGAGATCAGGATGGTGATGGCCAGCGTGACCGCGAACTCGCGGAACAGCCGCCCCACCACGTCGCCCATGAACAGCAGCGGGATCAGCACCGCGATCAGCGACACGGTGAGCGAGATGATGGTGAAGCCGATCTGCGTCGCGCCCTTGAGCGCGGCCTGGAAGGGCCGCTCCCCCTCCTCCAGGTAGCGCGCGATGTTCTCGATCATCACGATGGCGTCGTCCACCACGAAGCCCGTGGCGATGGTCAGCGCCATCAGGCTCAGGTTGTTGAGGCTGTAGCCCAGCAGGTACATCACGCCGCAGGTGCCGATGAGCGAGATCGGCACGGCCAGGCTGGCGATGACCGTGGCGCGCAGGCTGTGCAGGAAGAAGAAGATCACCAGCACCACCATCAGCACGGCCAGGGCCAGCTCCATCTCCACGTGGCGCACCGAGGCGCGGATGCCCGTGGTGCGGTCCGACAGCACCTGCACCTTGAGCGACGCGGGCAGGCCGGCCTGCAGCTCGGGCAGCAGCCTCTTGATGTTGTCCACCGTGGCGATCACGTTGGCGCCGGGCTGGCGCTGCACGTTCAGGATGATGGCCGGAGTCAACGTGGCCCCCACGCTCCCCGCTTCGCGCGGTTCGCTGCCCCCCAAGGGGGCGTTCGCTTGCTTGGGGCGGCCCGGCGCGGCGCTCAGGCCCGCCCAGGCACCCAAGCGGTTGTTCTCGGCGCTGTCCACCACACGCGCCACCTCCAGCATGCGCACCGGCGCACCGTTGCGCCAGGACACGATGAGGTTCCTGTAGTCCTCCACCGTCAGCAACTGATCGTTGGCGTTGATGGTGTAGGAGCGTTGCGGCCCGTCGAAGCTGCCCTTGGCGCTGTTGGCATTGGCCGCCGTGATGGCGGTGCGCAAGGTGTCCAGCCCGATGCCATAGGACGCCAGCGCCTTGGTGTCGGCCTGGATGCGCACGGCCGGCCGCTGCCCGCCCGCGAGCGACACCAGCCCCACGCCGGCCACCTGGCTGATCTTCTGCGCCAGCCGGGTGTTGACCATGTTCTGCACCTCGGTCAGGGGCAGCGTGTCGGAGCTGATGGCGAGCGTGAGCACGGGCGCATCGGCCGGGTTCACCTTGGCATAGACCGGGGGCGCGGGCAGGTCGGCCGGCAGCAGGGAATTGCCGGCGTTGATGGCGGCCTGCACCTCCTGCTCGGCCACGTCCAGCGCCAGCCCCAGGCCGAACTGCAGCGTGATGATGGACACGCCCGAGGCGCTGGTGGACGCCATGCGCTCCAGCCCCGGCATCTGGCCGAACTGCCGCTCCAGCGGCGCGCTCACGGTGCGGCTCATGACCTCGGGACTGGCGCCGGGGTAGAGCGTCTGCACCTGGATGGTGGGGTAATCCACCTCGGGCAGGGCCGACAGCGGCAGGAAGCGGAAACCCACCAGCCCCGCCAGCACGATGGCGACCATCAGCAGCGCGGTGGCCACGGGCCTTTCGATGAACGGACGCGAAGGACTCATGCCGGCTGCCTGCGTTCAGTTCTGCGGCGAGCGCTGGCGGCGCTGGGCGCCCGCGCGCGGGCCGCTGGCGCCGGGCAGTTGCACCGCCATGCCGTCCTGCAGCCGGTCGCCGCCCTCGGTCACCACGCGCTCGCCTTCCTTGAGCCCCTCGGCGATCGCCATCAGCCCCACCGTGGCCTGGCCGCGCACCACGCGGCGCAGCGTCACGGTGCTGTCCTGGTTGATCACGTACACGTAGTCGCCGTTGGCGCCGGTGCGCACCGCCGTCACCGGCACCACCACGGCAGGCACGTTGCGCAGCAGCAGTTGCACGTTCACGAACTGGTTGGGGAACAGATTGCCCGCCGCGTTCTCGAAGCGCGCCTTGGCCTTCACGGTGCCGGTGGCGGTGTCCACCTGGTTGTCCAGCGTGGAAAAGCGGCCCGTGTCCAGCGTGGTCTTGCGCGTGCGGTCCAGCGCCGTCACGGCCAGCGCCGCCGACTCGCCTTGGGCGGCCAGCACGTCGGCCACCCGGTCCTGCGGCACGGCGAACTGCACGTCGATGGGCGCCACCTGGGTGATGGTGGCCAGCCCTGCGGTGTCGCCCGAGGTCACGTAGTTGCCCGCGTCCACCGTGCGCAGGCCGATGCGGCCGGTGGCGGGCGAGGTGACGCGCGTGTAGTCCAGGTTCAGCCGCGCCGTGCCCTCCTGGGCCTTGTCGGTCATCACCGTGCCTTCGAGCTGCTTGACCAGCGCCGCCTGCGTGTCCACGTCCTGGCGCGCGATGGAATCCTGCGACAGCAGCGTGCGGTAGCGCGCCAGGGTGAGGCGCGCGTTCTCCAGCTGGGCCTCGTCGCGCTGGCGCGTGCCCTGGGCCTGCATCAGCGCCTGTTCGAAGGGCCGGGGGTCGATGCGGGCCAGCAACTGGCCCTTCCTGACCATCTGCCCCTCGGTGAACAGCACCTCGGTGAGCTGGCCCGACACCTGGGGCCGCAGCGTGACCGTGGTGGCCGGGATCACCGTGCCCAGCGCGTCGATGACCACCGGCAGTTCGGCCTTGCGGGCCACCGCCTCGCCCACGGTCACCATGGGGCGCCCGCCACCGGGGAAACCCCGACCCGGCCCCTCGCCGGAGTCGCCGTTGGCCCGCTGGATGAGGTACCAGGCAGCGCCGCCCGCCAGGGCCACCAGCGCCAGAGCCAGCAGGCTGCCCACCCACCGGGAGCGCCGCCGCTGCGGCTGGGGGGGAGCGGGGGGAATGGCCGACAGCGGTGGGGGCGTGTTGACTTCTTCGGGCGGGTTCATGGTGGTCCTGGTGCGTTTTCTTGTGCTGGGCGGCGCGGGCCGGGGCTTCCACGGGATCGTAGAGGCACATTCGCGCTGCGGCTTGAATCGTGTGCGAAGAAAAGTAAACCTGCGCGCACGCCAGCGGCTCCAGCCGGGAGTTTGCCTGCATCCGGCGGCGGAAACTGCCGGCGGATCGCTCCCTGTTCCTGCATTTCACGGCGGCCCGGCGGCATTTCGTCGCAAGCCGGTGGCGGCGCCCGGGGGCCGGCGGCACAGTCCACCCCATCGACCGCCCTCCCCAAGGACCGCACCATGCAAGCCTTCACCCCCGCCATCGCCATCCACGTCGCCGCCGCCGTGGCGGCGCTCGTGATCGGCCCTGTGGCCCTGTGGGCGCGCAAGGGCGCCACGCAGCGCCCCCGCCTGCACCGCGCCGCGGGCTACGCCTGGGTCACCCTCATGGTGGCTGCGGCGGTGTCCGCGGCCTTCATCACGGGCGGCGGCGGGCCGCGCTGGGGCAGCTTCGGGCTCATCCACCTGCTGATCCCGGTCACGCTGGGCGGGCTGGCCATGTCGTTCGTCCACCTGGCCCGCCGCGACATCACCGGGCACCGCGCCCTCATGCAACGCATCTACATCGGGGCCTGCCTCGTGGCCGGGATCTTCACGCTGCTGCCGGGGCGGCTGCTCGGGCACTCGCTGTGGAGCCAGCTGGGCCTGCTCTGAACCGCCATTTCTTCTTTCTTTTTTTCTTCTTTCTTTCACAGGAGTACACACCATGCTGCTCAACCTCATCGTCCACCAACCCCAGGCCCTGGCCCAGATCGTCCAGCAGACGCCCACCTGGGTCTGGGGCCTGCTGGCCGCCCTGCTGTGGCTGGGCGCCAGCCAGCTGTTCGACCGCACGGCGGGCCTGCGCCGCGTGCTGCTCATGCCGCTGGCCATGACGGGCTTCTCCGCCTACGGCCTGGCCTCCGCGTTCTCCAGCTCGGCCCACGCCGGGGCAGCCGTCGGTGCCTGGCTGCTCACCGCCGCCGCCGCGGCAGCGCTGGCGCTGTGGCTCCAGCCCAAGGCGCCCGCCGGCGCGCGCTACGACAGCGCCGCGCGCCGCTTCCACCTGCCGGGCAGCGCCATGCCGCTGGCGCTCATCGTGGGCATCTTCCTCGTCAAGTACTTCGTCGGCGTCGAGCTGGCCCTGCAGCCCGCGCTGGCGCGCGACGGCACGTTCGCCCTGCAGATCGCCGTGCTCTACGGCCTGTTCAACGGCCTGTTCGTGGCCCGTGCGCTGCGCCTGTGGCGCCTGGCCCGGCACGGTGCGGGCTTTGCCGCATCCCCCGCCAACGCCTGAACCATCCCCCCGATTTCTTTTTGTTTTGGAGAACCGCCATGCGCCATGACCGCCACACCACGGAAGACCCCATCGAACGCCTGGCCCGCAAGCGCGCCGGCGCCAAGCTCGGCTGGTATCTGCACGCGAGCGTGTACATCCTGGTCAATCTGCTGCTGGCCGCGCTCTCCGCCGCGAGCGGCCGCCACTGGGCCGTGTTCCCGGCGGTGGGCTGGGGCTTCGGCCTGGCCGTGCACGGCATCGTGGTGTTCGCGCTGGGCACGGGCAGCGGGCTGCGCGAGCGCATGGTGCGGGCCGAGCGCGAGCGCATTGTCCGGCAGGGCCACGGCGGTTGATTCCGCGGGAACGCCGCACAGCCTTCGCTCCCGCCCGCCAGGCCTAGAATCGCGATCTCCATGCCCCACCCCATGACCCCCGAAGACATCGAGCGGCTGGCCCGCAAGCGCGCTGGCGCCAAGCTGGGCTGGTACGTGCATGCCACGGCCTTCATTCTGGTCAACCTGGTGGTCTTCGGCATGTCCCGCTACGGCTTCGGCGACCGGCCTTGGTCCGTGTTTCCGCTGCTGGGCTGGGGACTGGGGCTGGCGCTGCACGGCATCTCGGTATTCGTGCTGGGCACCGGCAGCGGCCTGCGCGAACGCATGGTGCGCAAGGAGCGCGAGCGGCTGCAGCGCGAGCACGAGCGCAACCAACGCGCGCCATGACGAGGATCGACGGGATCGCCAAGCTGCGGCATTTGCTGCAGACCGTGGCCTTCTGCCTGGCCCTCTCGGCCATCCAGTACGCGTTCCAGCCCGAGAAGCCCTACGAAATCCCCCTCGTCTACTCGCTGGCCATCGGCACGCTGACCTGGGCGCTCATCGACTTCGGACGCCATCTTTTTCCCTCCAGCGGCGATATGGGGTGGCCCGCGGGCATCGCCGGGATCGCCTTGCCCATGGCGGGCATCGTGCTGGGCTACCTGGGAGGGACCGTGCTGGCCGATGGGTGGCTGGGGATTTCGTCGTGGGCCGAGCAGGGGCGCGCGCAGTTGCGCGTCTCCATTGGGATCACGCTGCTGGCGGGCATCGCGGGCACCTATTACTTCTACACCCGGGGCAAAAGCGCCTGGCTGCAGGCCAGGATGAACGAGGTGCGCAGCCAGGCCACCGAGGCACAGCTCAAGCTGCTGGAGACGCAGCTCGAACCGCACATGCTGTTCAACACGCTGGCGAACCTGCGCATGCTGATCGGCACCGACCCCGAACGCGCCCAGCAGATGCTGGACCGCATGATCGCCTACCTGCGCGCCACGCTCAGTGCGTCGCGCAGCACCGAGCATCCGCTGCAGGACGAGTTCGAGCGCCTGCGCGACTACCTGGAACTCATGGCCGTGCGCATGGGCCCGCGCCTGGCCTATGTGCTGGACCTGCCGGATGCTCTGCGCGATGCTTCCGTGCCGCCCCTGCTGCTGCAGCCGCTGGTGGAAAACGCCATCCGCCACGGCCTGGAGCCGCAGGTGGAAGGCGGCCGCATCACCGTGCGTGCCAGCACCCTGCCCGGCCAGAGCGGGCAACCCTTGCTGGTCCTTGAGGTCCACGATACAGGCGCGGGCCTGCAAGGCGCCCTGCCGCCGGGACCGGGCCGGAGCTTTGGCCTGGCCCAGGTGCGCGAGCGACTGGCCACCTTGCACGGCACCCAAGGCACTCTTGAATTGATAGCTTCCAGCGCAGGCGGGACAAGCGCTACAGTCACTTTTCCCTTGAAACCCGTGACCGCACCATGAACCCGCGCGCCCTGATCGCCGAAGACGAACCCCTGCTGGCCGCCGCATTACAGCAGGAGCTGGCCCGCGCCTGGCCCGGCTTGCAGATCGTGGCGACGGTGGGCGACGGGCTCTCGGCCGTGCGCGAGGCCCTGGCCCTGCGGCCCGAGGTGCTGTTCTTCGACATCCGCATGCCAGGCCAGAGCGGCCTGGACGCCGCCGCCGAGCTGGCCGACGCGTGGCCCGAGGGCACACCCTTCCCCGCGCTGGTGTTCGTCACGGCCTACGACCAGTACGCCGTGCAAGCCTTCGAGGCGCAGGCGGTGGACTACCTGCTCAAGCCCGTGCAGGCGGCCCGGCTGCAGAAAACAGTGCAAAAACTGCAGTCAGCGCTTGCCAGTCAAGCGCCGGCAGCTATGAAATTGGAAGCAACCATGGCGCAGTTGCGGCACCTGCTGGCCGCGCCGGGCCTGGCACCGCCGCCGTCCGCTGCGGCCACGGCCGCGCCGCTCACGCTGATCCAGGCCAGCAGCGGTAGCCAGATCCATATGGTGCCCGTGGCCGACGTGCTGTATTTCGAGGCGGCGGACAAGTACGTGCGGGTGCTCACGGCCACGCGCGAGTACCTGATCCGCACGCCGCTGAAAGACCTGATCGGCCAGCTCGACCCCCAGGTGTTCTGGCAGATCCACCGCGGCATCCTGGTGCGTGCCGGCAGCATCACCACGGTGACCCGCGACGAGGCGGGCAAGCTGCACCTTGCGCTGGCGGGCCGGGATGAAAAGCTACCCGTGAGCCGCCTCTACGCCCATTTGTTCAAGGCCATGTAGAGCCTTGCCTCACCTATCCATCAAAACACCATGTCCAAGAATGACGACCCCGAAGAAAAGCTCTCCGAGGCGCAGGATCGCGAATTGATCGACATCATCGACTGCGATGATGCAGAGCGCATGAAGCAACGGCTCGATCAAGGCTTGCTGCCGGAACACAGGCTCCCCAGCTTGTGGGCCATGACGGCCCTGCAGAACGAGGGAAGAACGGTTCCGCAACTGGTGATAGCGCGCAATGCGCTGAAGGTTGCCGAGCACGTGTTCGATCGACTGGGCAAGGACTGGAACCTCGACACCAGAACCGCCCTGATCTTCGCCGTTCAGGGCGGCACGAGCGACATGGTCCGGCTCATGATCGGCAAGGGCTTCGACCCCGACAAGAAGTCGTACCAGGAGCCGCCGTTCTGGCATGCCGTCGTTACGGGGCGTTATGACATCTGCGAGGCGCTGCTGAGTTCAGGCCAGTGCAACCCCTACGCCAAGACGGGGCACGCCGTCTTGATGAGGGTGGATGGCAAAGCCGTTCATCTGGAGAAGACCCCTATCGGCGATGCCATCCGGCAGGGGCGCATGGATATCGTCAAGCTCATTGTCGAATTCAAGCTGAACAAGCCGGCGCTGGCCGACGCCGCCGAGGCGGCCGTCAAATACCGCCAGGAAGATATCGCGCTGTATCTGCTGGACAAGCTGCACGCCGGCAGAAAGCCCGGCGACACCCGCAACTACCCTGCCCGCATGGCCCTGTGGGCAGCCGAAGGAGGCATGTTCCACATCACTGAACGGCTGCTGGAGAAAGAGCCGCGCGTCCTTCAACTACTTGTCAACAATGACTCCCTCGTCTGCGCCGCCGCCAGACGGGGGGACTTCGAGCAAGTGAAGCGGCTGGTGGCGATGGGCGCTGAAATCCACGAGAAAAACACGTCGAATTTCTACGTCTATGACGGTAAAGAGTTTCTGACCTGCGACGCAGCCAAGGGCACGCGGTATGCACAGTACCCCCTTTGCCCGCTGTACCAGGCGGCGGAGCACGGGCATCTGGAGATCGTCAAATTCCTGGTGGAACGGGGTGTCTTGCCGTATGAGACCTCGCTCATCGGATACTGCGAGGCAAAGGGGCATACCGAAGTGGCCGAGTACCTGAAGAGCCTCAAGGCACCCTGATGCTTTTTTCAGTCAGCGATTGCTAGCCAGCAACAACCCACCCGCCCCCATGAAGAACCCGCCCGTGGCCTTGTTCAGCCGCACCACGCCGCGCGAGGTGCGGATGAAGCGGCGGATCTGCCGCCCGCCCGCCGCGTACACCGCCGTGGCCACGAACTCGGCGCACAGGTACACGGTGCCCAGCACCAGGAACTGGCGCGCCGCCGGCTGGCTGGGGTCGATGAACTGAGGGAAGATGGCCGCGAACAGGATGATGGCCTTGGGGTTGGTGATGCCCAGCAGGAACTCCTGCGTGATGAGCGCCTTGAGCCGCACGGGCGCGCCGCCGGCGGCCACCTCGCCGCCCTCCACCACCTCCAGGCCGCTGAACTCGCGGCTGCGCCAGGCGCGCCAGCCCAGCCAGAACAGGTAGCAGGCCCCCACCCATTTCACGGCGGTGAACGCCGCCTCGGACGCCAGCAGCATGGCCCCCAGGCCCACGGCCGACACGGTGAGGAAGATCGCGAACGCCGCCACCCGCCCCAGCGTAGCCACCAGCGCGGCGCCAATGCCCGCGCGGATGCCGTTGTTGAGGCCGCAGAAGTTGTTGGGGCCGGGCGTAAGCGCGATAGCCACGGCCACGGGGGCGAAAAGAAGCGCGTCCATGGAACAGTCCTTCGGGAGGAGACAGGGAAGGAAGTCTAAGGCAGGCGGCCGTTGCAGGTGGCCGTTCAGTGCGCCAGCTCCACCACCGTGCCCCAGGGCACACCCGGCAAGGTGTCGTAGTGCGCCACCAGCACCACGCGCCCCGGCTGGGCGGCGGCCCGGGGCAGCGCCTCGCAGAGGTAGGCGATGGAGGGCTTGTCCAGGCCCGACACCGGCTCGTCGATCAGCGTCAGCGCGGCGCCCGAGGCCAGCGCGCCCGTCATGAGCACCTTGCGCCGGCTGCCGGTGGAAAGGGCGAAGAACGGCTTGTCCAGGTGCGGCGCGAGCGCAAAGCCCTCCACGTGCGCGGCCAGGGCGGCATCGTCCCAGTGCGGGTAGCGCGGGCGCCAGCTGTCCAGCCACGCGCGGGCCACGGCCTGGTCGAGGTCAGTGGAACGCGCATCGGCCCAGAACACCTGGTCCCGCGGCGCATCGGCCAGGGGTTGCCCCTGCAGCGTGACCTGCCCCTGCTGCGCCGCCAGCTCGCCCGCCAGCAGGCGCAGCAACGTGGTCTTGCCGCTGCTCTCGTCGCCGCGCACCAGCGCCAGCCCGGCGGGCAGGGCCATGGACCACTGCCCGAACACCTTGCAGCCGGGGTAGGCAAAGCCCAGCCCGTCCACCCGCAACACCACGCCATCAGCCGTTGCCACCACGCCGTCCCTTCCAGAAAAACTTGCGGGATTCTAGAAGCCGCCCGCCGGCCTGGTTGACCACCAGCCCGCACAGCACCGCGCCCGCGCCTGCCCACTGCAGCGGCTCCGGCACCTCGCCCAGGAAGGCGTGCGCGGCCCAGAGCCCCACCACCGGCACGAGCAACGAAAACGGCGTGACGCGGCCGGCGGGGTGGCGCTGCAGCAGTTGCGTCCACAGCGTATAGGCCAGCAGCGTGGCCAGGAAGGCGAGGTAGGCCACCGCCAGCAGCGCCGTGCCGTCGATGGCACTCAACTGCGCCGCCACACTGGCCGGGCCGTCGCTCCACAGCGCCAGCGCCCAGAACGGCACGATGGGCACCAGGCTGCTCCACACGATGAACGGGAACGGCGCATACGCCCCGGCCTGCGCTGCGCGCCGCGCCACGAGGTTGGACGCGGCCCACATGAAGGCCGCGCCCAGCGTCAGCACGAAGCCCGCCAGCGTCATCTGCCCCGGCCCTTCGCCATGCGCCATGGCGATGACCATGAGCCCGCCGAACGCCAGCGTGAGGCCCGCCCACTGCCAGGGCCGGGCGCGCTCGCCCAATAGCGGCGCGGCCAGCAGCAGGGTGAAGAACGCCTGCGTCTGCATGACCACGGAGGCCATGCCCGCCGTCATGCCCAGCTGCAGGCCCAGGAACAGAAAGCCGAACTGCCCCAGCCCCTGCGCCAGCCCATAGCCCAGCACGAAGCGCCAGGGCAGCGCCGGGCGCGGTACGAACAGCAGGAAGGGCAGCGACGCCGCCATGAAGCGCAGCGCGCCCAGCAGCATGGGACTGAGCCCTTTCAGGCCCAGCTTCATCACCACGAAGTTCAGCCCCCAGATGACGACCACGGCCAGGGCGCGCAGCAGGTCGCCGCGACTCAGCGCACGGTGGCCCGTCATGCGGCTGCCACGGCCGCGACGGGGCGGCCCTGGCGCGCGCGGGCCGCCACGAAGGCGTCGAAGGCTTCGCTGCTGGTCTTGGCGGGCAGGTAGCCCAAATCCTGCTTGAGCGCGGTGTTGAGCAGCACGGGGCGGTAGCGCAGGAAGTCCAACTGCTCAGGGCCGTAGCGGCTCACGCCCATGGCGGAGCCCACGGCGAGCGCGGCGCGCAGCAGCCCGGCGGGCAGCTCCAGCACCGGCTTGCCCAGGCGCCGGGCGATCTCGCGCAGGGGCAGCGCGCCATCGCCCGCGAGGTTGTAGCAGCCGGCCCGGCGCGTGCGCAGCGCGTGCAGGATGGCGCCGGTCACGTCCTCGTCCCAGATGAAGACGAAGGGGCTTGCGCTGCCCCGGATGGCGAGCAGGCGGCGCTTGTCGAACAGCGCGGTGATCTGGTTGTCCACCCGCTCGCCCAGGATGGTGCCGATGCGCAGCACGGTCTGCGCAAGCTGCGGGTGCTCGGCGCGGTAGCGCGCCAGCATCTCCTCCACCAGGCGCTTGTGGTGCGCGTAGGCAAAGACTTCGTTGCCGCGCAGCGCGTCCGTCTCGCGCAGCCAGTCGGGGTTGTCAGCGTGGTAGCCATAGGCCGCGCCGCTGGAGCTGACGACCAGGTGCGCTACGCCCGTGGCCGCGCAGGCATCGAGCACGTTCTGGCTGCCCAGCACGTCCACGGAGTATTCGAATTCGCGGTTGGAGCCCTTGCCAGGCGTGACGATGGAGGCCAGGTGCACCACGCTGTCGATGGCGTGTTCGGCCAGGATCTGCGCCAGCGCCGGGTCGCGCACGTCCTGCACCACGTAGGTGACGCCGGGCAGGCGGCGCTCGGCGAGCACCTCGCGCACGTCGGCGGCGACGATGACGGGGGCACCCCCGCGCGCCAGGGCCGCCACCACGCTGCGGCCCAGGAAGCCGTCGGCCCCGGTCACGAGGATGCGCGCCATCATGCGCCGCCCTCCCGCACGGTATGCGACACTGCGGGCGGACGCCGCCCCCACCAGCCCGCGAGCGCCAGGCCCGCGATGATGTCCCAGAAGCCCCACACGCCCGCCACTACTGCCATGCCGCCCAGGCCGCCGAAGAAGCTGAAGATCAACACCAGACCCAGCCCCGCGTTGCGGATGCCCACCTCGATGCTCACGGCGCGCCGGTCGTAGTCCGGCAGGCCAGTCAACCGCGCGCACGCGTAGCCTGTGCCGAAGGCCAGCGCGTCGTGCAGCGCCACGGCCAGCAGCACCAAGCCCACGTAGTCCAGAAAGTAGCGCCAGTTGCCCGCCACCGCGCCCACGATGAAGGCGATGAGGCACAGAAAGCTCAGGATGCGCACCGGCTTGTGCACGCGCTGCGTCAGGCGCGGGAGCTTCTCCGCGCACAGGATGCCCAGCACGAACGGGATGCCGATGATGGCCACAATGTGCCCCGCCATCTCCAGCGGGTCGAGCGCGATGGAGCGCAAGAGCGGCGCGGCCGTGGGGTGCAGGCCTCCCCAGAACGCGAAGTTGAGCGGCATGAGCACGATGGCGAGCGCGTTCGAGATGGCCGTCATCGACACCGACAGCGCCACGTTGCCCCCGGCCCGGTGCGTGAGGATGTTGCTCACGTTGCCCGGCGGGCAGCAGGCCACCAGGATCATGCCCAGCGCGATGCTGGGGCCGGGCTGCAGCAGCAGCGTGAGCACGAAGGTCACGGCGGGCAGCACGATGAACTGCGCCGCGATGCCCACGGCCATGGCGCCGGGCATGCGCAGTACGCGCTTGAAGTCGGCCACGCGCGTGTCGAGCGCAATGCCGAACATGAGAAAGCCCAGCACCACGTTGAGCACCACCAGCGATGCGGGATTGAAGTTGAGGCGTATTTCGTCGACGGGCAGCATGGCGTCGGTCCTTTCAGGCCAGGGCGGCGGAAGCGGCGCGCACCGCGTTGCGGTACGTGTCCTTGTGCACGTAGTACGCCATGCGTTCGAGCTTGAGGTACTTGAACCCGCCCGACAGGTCGGGCTGAGGGCCCGCCTTGGCCCGGCGCAGCGCCTCGGCGCGCGGCGAGCCATCGGCCAGCGCCTTGAAGAAGCGCGCCACCAGCTCGGCCTGCTCGTAGCGGCCCTGCCAACCGATGCCGCTGGCCTCGATCATGCCCATCACAGCCAGGTTGTCGAAACGGGGCGACAGGATGTTCAGGTACAGCTGCGGCGCCATGCCCTGCCAGTTGAGCAGGGCGTGGTTGATGAACGGGTAGTGCAGCTTGTAGCCCGTGGCGCACAGCACCAGGTCGTAGTCCTGCGCGCTGCCGTCCTTGAAGTGCACGGTGTGGCCGTCAAAGCGGGCGATGTCGGCCTTGATTTGGATGTCGCCATGGCCCAGGTGGTGCAGTACCAGCGAATTGACCACGGGGTGCGACTCGTACATCTTGTAGTCCGGCTTGGGCAGGCCGAAGCGCGCCGGGTCGCCGGTGAACCATTGCAGCACCACGCTATCGATCTTCTGCTTGAGCCAGGGCGGCAGCGGGCGCTTGCCGCCCAGCGTGTCGGCCGGCTTGCCGAACACGTACTTGGGCACGAAGTAGTAGCCGCGCCGCACCGACAAGTCCACGCTGCGCGCGTAGTGCACCGCGTCCACCGCGATGTCGCAGCCCGAATTGCCCGCGCCCACCACCAGCACGCGCTTTCCCTTGAACAGATCGGCCGTCTTGTAGGCGCTGGTGTGCAGCAGCTCGCCATCGAATTGGCCGTGGAACTGCGGCATGTTGGGCTCGGCCAGCGTGCCGTTGGCGATGACCACGCCCTTGAATTCCGCCGTCTGCTCCGGGCCGCCCTGCTCCGTCCAGGTGATGCGCCACAGCGGCGCCGCGCCCTCGCCCACCGGTTCCACGCGCAGCACGCGGGCACCGAAGCGGTAATGCGGGCGCAGTTGGAAATGGTCGGCGAAGTCGATGAAGTACTGGCGCATCTCGCGGTGGCTGGGGTAGTCGGCCACTTCGGGGCGCATGGGGAACTCGGTGAACTCCGTGGTGTGCTTGCTGGAGATCAGGTGAGCCGACTCGTACACCGTGCTGCGCGGATTGTCGATGTTCCACAGGCCGCCCACGTCCGTGTGCGCCTCGAAGCCCTGGAAGGCGAGCCCCGCCTTCTGCAGGTTGCGCGCGGCGGCCAGGCCGCTGGGGCCGGCGCCGATCAGGGCGATCTGCGTGCGGGTGTCCGTCGTCGTTATCGTCGTCATTCCTTCGTATCTCCTCGTTGTTCATTCAAACCAGGGATGAGCGTCGCCCCGGCCTCGCCCACGCGGGGCTTGCGTGGCTGGCCCAGCAGAACGCGGTCGTGCAGGGCCTCGGGCAGCAGATCGAGCAGCCTGGATAGGTAGCCGATGCGCGCGGGCAGCACGATGTGGCCGCGCCCCCGCGCAATGCCCGCGAGCATGGCCCGCGCCGCATCTTCGGGCTCCATCAGCCCCGGCATCGCGAAGCGATTGCCTGCCGTGAGGGCCGTGCGCAGGTAGCCGGGGCTGACGGTACTCACATGCACGCCGCTGCCGCGCAGCTCGGCGCGCAGGCTCTCCAGGTAGCGGATCAGCCCGCCCTTGCTGGCGCAGTACGCGCCGTTGCCCGGCATGCCGCGCCAGCCCGCGATGCTGGCCACGCCCGCCAGAGCGCCGCGCCGCTGCGCGCGCATGGCGGCCACGAAGGGCTGGAAGGTAGTGGCGGCGCCCAGCAGGTTGATCTCCAGCATGCGGCGCATCACGGCTAGGTCGGCGGCCTCGGCGGTGTCGAAACCGCCCGCCACGCCCGCGTTGGCGATCACGAGGTCGGGCGCCCCAAACCGCGCCATCCAGTCCGCCGCCATGGCCTGCATGGCGGCGCTGTCGGCCACGTCGGGCGTGTACACCGCGCAGCGCCCGAGAGCCTGCGCCGCCAATGCCTGCAGCGTGGGCTCGTGCAGGCCCACCAGCGCCACGGCGGCACCCTGCACGATCAGGGCGCGGGCCAACGCCTGGCCCAGGCCGCCGCAGGCACCCGTCAGGACCGCATTCTGGAAAGTGGCTGTCATGGAAAGTGTTCTGTTACCGGCAAAAGTGGTTTGCAGCTTAGCCACAGTGCGAAATAATCTCGAAATGATTTATGAATTCGTCTCGAATTCCGGGATTCATGGCAGAAACCACCCCCAGCCTGCGCCTGTTCGAGCTACTTGAGATCCTCTGCGCCCAGGGCCGCCCGCTGAGCCTGGCCGAGGCCGTAGAGGCCACGGGCTGGCCCAAGCCCAGTGTGCACCGCATGCTGGGCCAGTTGGAGGGCGGCGGCCTGCTCCTGCGCGAGCCCGGCGGGCGCCGCTATGCGCCCGCCCCGCGCCTGCTGCAGCTGGCCGAAAGCAGCTTGAGCGCCGGCACCCAGCAGGGCGTGCGCCATGCGGTGCTGCGCCAGCTGGCGGCGGACATCGGCGAAAGCTGCAACCTCACGGCGCTGAGCGGCGCCGAGGTGATCTACCTGGACCGGGTGGAGTCGGCCTTTCCGCTGCGCATGGAGCTGCGCCCCGGCACGCGCGTGCCCATCCACTGCTCGGCCAGCGGCAAGCTGTTCCTGGCCCATCTGCCCCCAGCGCGCCGCGCCGCCATCCTGGACGGCCTGCCGCTGGCGCGCCACACCGCCAGCACCCTCACCGACCGCCGCGCGCTGGAGGCCGAGCTGGAGCGCATCGCGCGCCAGGGCTACGCCACGGATGCCGAGGAGTTCGTGGACGGCCTGGTCTGCGTGGCGGTGCCCGTGCCGGGCGCGGGCCGCCGCGCTGTGCACTGCGCCGTGGCGCTGCAGGCGCCGGCCGCCCGCATGTCCCTGGCCCGGGCGCTGCAGCAGGTGCCGCGCCTGGCCGAGGCCGCCCAGGCGCTGGGCCGGACCTGGGCCTGATACCCTGCGTTTTCTACCCAAGGCACACCCATGGACCTCCATTACCTGGACTTCGACTACAGCGAGGACGCGGACGGCACCGGCACCTTCGATGCCATGGCCAGCGTGTCGCCCGCGCAAATCCCTGTGCTGCATGCCGAGATCGCCCGGGTGCTGGCCTGGGCGCACCAGCAGTTCCCGGATGCCTGCGGCCCCTCCGAGGAGGGCGGCGAGTGGCAGTACGACCTGCAGGGGATGCAGGAGGTGGCCACGCCGCTGGCACTGCAGTTCGATGCGGCGTCGGAGCGCATCGCCACGGTGCCCGGCACGCCCGCGCCGCCGCGCACCACGTTCACGCTGTCGGTCAGCGGCACTGCGGGCTTTTGCGCGGCCTTGCGGGAGGCCTTCGGCATCGGCTGACGGCCCCCTGTGGAAGCCTCGGCACCCGGCTGTGGCCTAATATGGGTTTTTCCTCCACTTTCTCAGAGACCTACCATGGGCAACAAGATCGTCACCGAAGCAGACCGCAAGCGCACCCCGCAACCCCAGCCCCTGCCCGGCTACACGCTCAAGACCGGCGGCCGCGGCCAGCGCGTGAGCCTGGAGCGCGGCGTGGCCACGCGCAGCAAGAAGAACCCCGGCAAGCGCTCGCACAAGGGCGGCTGAGCCCTTCCGGCGCGCTTTGCACAAGGCCCTCGCAAGAGGGCCTTTTGTTTTATACGATCGCAGGCATGATCACCGTCCACCACCTCGAAACCTCGCGCTCGCAGCGCGTCCTCTGGCTCCTGGAAGAACTGGGCGTGCCCTACGAGCTCAAGGTCTACCAGCGCGACAAGGTCACCCGGCTGGCCCCACCGGAGCTGAAAAAGATCCACCCGCTGGGCAAGTCGCCCGTGATCACCGACGGCGGCGAGGTGATCGCCGAGTCCGGCGCCATCATCGAATACCTGGTGGAAACCTACGGCGCCCAGGCCGGCGGCGACCTGGCCCATTTGCAGCCCGCGCGCGGCACGCCCGAATACCGGCAGTGCCGGTTCTGGATGCACTACGCCGAGGGCTCGCTGATGAACTGGCTGGTGATGAAGCTGGTGTTCATGACCATTCCCACCCAGCCCATGCCTTTCTTCGTGAAGCCCATCGCCAAAGCGCTGTGCGGCAAGGTGCAGGACAAGGTGATCGACCCGAACGTGAACACCGCCCTGGATTTCATGGAACAGCACCTGGCCCGGCACACCTGGTTCGCGGGCGAGCACCTCACCATGGCCGACTTCCAGATGAGCTTCGCGGTGGAGGCCGCCCTATCGCGCGCCAGCAAGGCCGGCGGCTGCCCCAACCTGCTGGCCTACAAGGCGCGCATGGAAGCGCGCCCGGCCTACCAGCGCGGCATCGCCAAGGGCGGGCCGGTGGTGATGTCCTGACCAGGGCGACGCTGAACAAGTCTCCACGTGTCGCGCATCCCTGATTTGGGCGGTCTGCTGCGTTGCAAATGCTCGCAATAGCTCCGGCTATTGCTGCGCTTTGCGCCTTGCAGCCCATCCCAAACCAGGGCGCGCGCCATCGCGGCGACTTGTCCAGCGTCGCCCTAACGCACCCCACAGATGACGCCGCCCGGGTCGTTCTGCGCCAGTTCGCGTTCGTTCTTGGCCTGGGCCACCTCCACGTCGCGCGGCAGGGCCACGCCGTTCTTCACGGCCAGGATCTCGGCCATCACGCTCACGGCGATCTCGGGCGGGGTCTTGCTGCCGATGTAGATGCCGATGGGGCCGCGCAGCCGCGCCAGGCTCTCCGCCGTCTGGCCGAAGTGCTCCACCATGCGCGCACGGCGCGCCTCGTTGTTGCGGCGCGAGCCGATGCCGCCCACGTAGAACGCCTCGGTGTTCAGCGCCTCCAGCAGCGCCAGGTCGTCGAGCTTGGGGTCGTGCGTGAGGGCCACCACGCAGGTGCGCCGGTCGGGCTGGAAGGCGGCCACGACATCGTCGGGCATGTCGGCCACCACGCGCGCGCCCGGCACGCTCCAGTGGCCCCGGTATTCCTCGCGCGGGTCGCAGACCGTGACGGCGAAGCCGTTGAACAGGGCCATGGTGGCCAGGTATTCGGCGAGCTGGCCCGCGCCGATCAGCAGCATGCGGTACTCGGGGCCGAAGGTGTTGGTGAGGTGCCCGGCATCCACCGCCAGCGCGGCAGGCGCGTCGGCGGGCTGCAGCGTGGCCGCGCCGTCGGCCAGGCGCACGGTGCGCTGCATGAGGCGGCCGGTATCCAGCGCGCGGATCAGCGCGGCCAGGCCGACGGGGTCGGGGTCGTATTCCAGCAGCAGTTCCAGCGTGCCGCCGCAGGGCAGGCCGAAGCGGTGGGCCTCATCGGCGGTGATGCCGTACTTGACGAAGGCGGGCGGCCCGCTGGGGATGCTGCGTTCGCTATCGTCCCGTGAGCCCTGCGAGCCCGGCGCGGCCTGCGCGTAGGCCCGCGTGTGGCGGTCGATCAGGTCGTCCTCGATGCAGCCGCCCGACACCGAGCCCACCACCGCACCGTCCTCGCACAGGGCCATGATGGAGCCCACGGGCCGGGGCGACGAACCCCAGGTGCGCACCACCGTGGCCAGCAGCGCGCGCCGCCCCGCCGCGCGCCAGCCGTGCAGGGTGCGCAAGACCATCACATCGAGGTTTTCCATGGCTCCCCCGCCCGGGTCATCCGTTCACCCACCATGCCAGCAGCACCAAGGCGCCGGCGCCCGCCACCCACACCCAGACCGGTATGCCGCCGGGAGGGCCGGCTTCCAACGCTGCCGATGCGGCCAGCGCGCCGGGCTCCGCAACGGGTACCCCGGCGGCTTCCGGTGGCGCGGCCTCCGCGCGCGGATGGCGGCGCTGCATCTCGTCGTCGAAGCGCTTGAAGAAGTCTTCCGCCATGGTCTTGGCCGCGCCGTCGACCAGGCGCTGGCCGAGCTGCGCGATCTTGCCGCCCACGGTGGCCTTGACGGTGTAGTGCAGCTCGCAGTCCTGCGGCCCGGTGGGCTCCAGCCGCACCTGGGCACTGCCCTTGCCGAAGCCCGCCACGCCGCCCGAGCCGTCGAAGGCGATGGTGTAGCTCTCGGGCGGCACGATGTCCGAAAGCGTGATCTTGCCCGCGAACTTGGCGGACACCGGGCCGATCTTGAGCGCCATGGCCACGGCGTACTGGTTCTCGCCCGTGGGCTCGACCTTGTCGCAGCCGGGGATGCACAGCTTGAGCACCTCGGGGTCGTTGAGCGCGTCCCAGGCCTGCTGCTGGCTCACGGCGAGGGTGCGGCTGGCTTGCATTTCCATGGTGGGTTCCTTGTGAATAGGTTCATTGGCGCAGCAGCGCGGCCAGGCTGCCTGCCAGGTCTTGCAGGCGGCCGAGGTTGTGCACCGCCAGCATGCCATGGGCTTGCCGGTGGAGCACGGCGGCGCCGCGCGCCGTGGGCGCGTAGCCGTCGAAGCGCAGCAGGGGATTGAGCCACAGCAGGCGGCCCGCGTGGCGGCGCAACCAGCCCAACTCGCGCTCCAGCGCCTCGGGCGCACCGGTGTCCAGGCCGTCGCTGATCAGCAGCACCAGCGTGCGCCGACCCACCAGGCGGCGGGCATGGTGCTGGCGCAGCGCGGCCAGGCTCTCGCCCATGCGCGTGCCACCCGCGAAGTCGCGGATGGCGTGGCTGGCGGCGTCCAGCATGGCGTCGGTGTCGCCCAGGCGGAAGGCGGGCGTGAGGTCGGTCAGGCCCGTGCCGAAGGCGAACACGTCGCGGCGCAGGCCGGCGCCTGCATAGCGCGGCGCGGTGGCGGCGTGCAGGAAGGCCAGTAGCAGGCGCGCGTAGCGTTCCATGGAGCCCGATACGTCCACCAGCACCAGCAGCGGCAGGGGCTGCCGGCGGCGCTGCAGCCGGGGCAGGCGCAGGATTTCGCCGCCGTGGCGCGCCGCCTGGTGCATGGCGCCGGGCCAGTGCGGGCGGCTGCCGCGCACGCCGGGGCGGGTGCGGCGGGCCGCGTAGTGCGGCAGCGGCAGCGGGATGTCGCGGGCTAGGCGCTCCACGAGCCGGTATTCGCTGGCGGAGAGCTGGTTGAAGTCGGCGTGGTGCAGGCGCTGCCGGTCGCTGGCGGTCATGGCGGCGTCGAAGTCGATCTTTTCGTCCTCGCGCGCGGGCGGGGCGTTTCGGGCGGCGCGCAGCGGGGCCAGCGCCTCGCTGACGCGGGGACGGCGCTTGACCGGCTCGGCCCTGGATTCGGCGCTGGGCAGCATCTGGGCCAGCAGCTTCTGCGCCACGTCGGGGTTCTTGAAGTAGGCGTCGAACAGTTCGCGGAAGACCAGGCGGTCCTGCTCGCGGCCGACCAGCACGGCTTCCAACGCGGCGCTGAAATCCTCGCGTTCCAGGCCCGTAAGCAGCACGGCCTGCTGCGCCAGCGCCATGCGGGCGGCATCCACGCGCACGCCCGCTCGGCGCAGGGCGCGGCCGAAGCCCGTGAGGTTGTCGGCCAATTTGCCCGTGCGGGCATCGCCGAGTTGAGAGACCGTCATGCCTCTTCAGGCTGCAGCAATTGCGCAGCCATGTCCCGCGTCAGCGCGGCCACGTCCTCGCGCTGCTTGAACAGGATGCCCGCCGTGTCGGACACCACTTCGGGGTCCACCGCGATGGTGTCCAGCGCGACGAGCGCCTTGGCCCATTCCACGCTCTCGGCGATGCCGGGGGCGCGCTGGAACGCGTTGGAAAACGGCTGGCTGCGCAGGCGCGCCACGAAGTCCGCCACCTGCCGGGCCAGCGCAGCGCTGGCGCCGGGCACCTGGGCGCGCACGATGGCCAGCTCGCGCTCGCGCTCGGGGTAGTCCAGCCAGTGGTACAGGCAGCGGCGCTTGACGGCGTCGTGCAGGTCGCGCGTGCGGTTGCTGGTGAGCAGGGTGACGGGCGTGGCGCTGGCGCGCACGGTGCCGATCTCGGGAATGGTCACCTGGTACTCGCCCAGGTATTCGAGCAGGAAGGCCTCGAACGGCTCGTCGGCGCGGTCCACCTCGTCGATGAGCAGCACGGCCCCGGGCGCGGGCGCCTGCAGGGCCTGCAGCAGGGGGCGGCGGATGAGGTAGCGGTCCTGGTAGACCTCGCGTTCCAGCTGCGCGCCGTCGGCCTGGCCCTCGGCCGCCCGCAGGTGCAGCAGCTGGGCGGCGTAGTTCCACTCGTACAGCGCCTCGCGCTGCTCCAGGCCGTCGTAGCACTGCAGGCGGATCAGGCTGCGCGCCAGCACCTGGGACAGCGCCCGCGCCAGCGCGGTCTTGCCCACGCCGGGCTCGCCTTCCAGCAGCAGCGGCCGCTGCAGCCTGAGGGCCAGGAACACCGCCGTGGCCAGGCGCCGGTCGGCGAAATAGCCCACCTCTTGTAGGGAGCGCACCAGGGCATCGACGGTATTCGGCGGGCTCATTACTTCTCTTTTGATAGCTGCCAGCGCTTGCTGGACAAGCGCTGGAGGCCGATTTTTATCCAATCATCTGCGCTACGGCCCGCTGCGTCTGCACGCTGATGAGGTGCGCGCGGTAGGCGGCGCTGGCGTGGATGTCGGCGTTCAGGTCGCCGGCGTCGATCTTCACCGCCGCCGCGGACTGCGGCGTGAAACTCTGGTTCAGCGCCGCCTCCAGCCCCGCGTGGCGGAACACGCAGCTCGCCGCGCCAGTGACGGCCACGCGCACGCCCGCGTCGGTCTGCGCCACGAACACGCCCACCAGCGAGAAGCGCGAGGCCGCCTGCTTAAACTTGAGGTAGGCCGCGCGCTTCGGGATGGGGAAGCGGATGGCGGTGATGATCTCGCCCTCCTCCAGCGCCGTGGTGTACATGCCCTGGAAGAAGTCGTCCGCCGCGATCTCGCGCCGGTTCGTGATGACGGTGGCGCCCAGGCCCAGCACCGCGCTGGGGTAGCACGCGGCGGGGTCGTTGTTGGCCACCGATCCACCCAACGTGCCGCGCGCGCGCACCTGCCGGTCGCCGATGTGCGCGGCCAGGTGGGCCAGGGCGGGGATGGCGGCCTTCACGTCGCTGCTGCTGGCCACGTCCATGTGGCGCGTCATGGCGCCGATGGCGAGGGCGTTGCCCTCGCGGCGGATGCCCGCCAGCTCGGCGATGCCGTTCAGGTCCACGATCTTCTCGGGGTTGGCCAGCCGCAGGCGCATGGAGGGCAGCAGGCTCTGCCCGCCCGCGAGCAGCTTGCCGCCCTGGGCGATGCTCTGCGCCGCAGCGGCGGTGGACGAGGGGTTTTCAAAGGTGAATGCGTACATGCTCGTTCTCCTCAGGCCTTGGCGCTTTGAATCGCTTCCCACACGCGGTGCGGCGATGCGGGCATGTCGAAGTCCTTCACGCCCAGCGGGCGCAGGGCGTCCAGCACGGCGTTGATGACCGCCGGCGGCGAGCCGATGGCCCCGGCCTCGCCGCAGCCCTTGGTGCCCAGCGGGTTGTGCGTGCAGGGCGTGCAGACGTGGCCCAGGTGGAAGGTGGGGAAGTCGTCCGCGCGCGGCATGGCGTAGTCCATGAAGCTGCCGGTGAGCAGCTGGCCCGTCTCGCGGTCGTACACGCAGTTCTCCAGCAGCGCCTGGCCGATACCCTGCACCAGTCCGCCGTGCACCTGCCCCTCCACGATCATGGGGTTGATGATGGTGCCGAAGTCGTCCACGGCGGTGAAGCGGTCCACGCGCGCGCTGCCGGTCTGCGGGTCGATCTCCACCTCGCAGATGTAGGTGCCGGCCGGGAAGGTGAAGTTGGTGGGGTCGTAGAACGCGGTTTCGTTCAGCCCCGGCTCCAGCTTGTCCAGCGGGTAGTTGTGCGGCACGTAGGCCGTCAGCGCCACCTGGCCGAAGGGGATCTTCTTGTCGGTGCCGCGCACGGTGAACTCGCCGCCTGCGAAGTCGATGTCGGCGTCGCTGGCTTCCATCAGGTGCGCGGCGATCTTCTTGGCTTTGGCCTCGATCTTGTCGAGCGCCTTCATGATGGCCGCGCCGCCCACGCTGATGGAGCGCGAACCGTAGGTGCCCATGCCGAAGGGCACGCGGCCCGTGTCGCCGTGCACGATGTCCACGTTCTCCACCGGGATGCCCAGGCGCGCTGCCACCACTTGCGCGAACGTGGTTTCGTGCCCCTGGCCGTGGCTGTGCGAGCCGGTGAACACCGTCACGCTGCCCGTGGGGTGCACGCGCACCTCGCCGCATTCGAACAGCCCGGCGCGCGCACCCAGGGCGCCCGCGATGTTGGACGGCGCGATGCCGCAGGCCTCGATGTACGAGGAGTAGCCGATGCCGCGCAGCAGGCCCCTGGCCTCGGTCGCGGCCTTGCGCGCCGCGTAGCCCGCCACGTCGGCCATCTGCTGCGCCTGGTTCATGCAGGCGTGGTAGTCGCCGATGTCGTACTGCAGCGCCACGGGCGTCTGGTACGGAAAGCTGGTGATGAAGTTGCGCTTGCGGATTTCATCCTGCGACAGGCCCATGTCCCAGGCGCAGCGCGTGACCAGCCGCTCCAGCAGGTACGTGGCCTCGGGCCGCCCCGCGCCCCGGTAGGCATCGACCGGCGCGGTGTTGGTGAACCACGAATCCACTTCCACGTAGACCTGCGGCGTGGTGTACTGGCCCGCAAGCAGCGTGGCGTACAGGATGGTGGGCACGGCGCTGGCGAAGGTGCTGAGGTACGCGCCCAGGTTGGCGTCGGTGTGCACGCGCATGGCGAGGAATTTGCCGTCCTTGTCCATGGCCATCTCGGCGTGGCTCACGTGGTCGCGGCCATGGGCGTCGCTCAAAAAGGCCTCGCTGCGGTCGGCCACCCACTTGATGTTGCGGTTGAGCTTCTTCGCGGCCCAGGTCAGGCACACGTCCTCGGCGTAGAGGTAGATCTTGGAGCCGAAGCCGCCACCCACGTCGGGCGCGATCACGCGCACCTTGTGCTCGGGCAGGCCCATGACGAAGGCGGTCATGAGCAGGCGTTCCACGTGCGGGTTCTGGTTGCTCACGTACAGCGTGTACTCGTCGCTCGCGCGGTTGTAGCTGCCGATGGCGGCGCGCGGCTCCATGGCGTTGGGCACCAGGCGGTTGTTGACCAGGTCGAGTTGCGTGACGTGGGCCGCGTTGGCGAAGGCCGCATCCACCGCGCCCTTGTCGCCGATGGCCCACTTGAAGCAGTGGTTGTCCGGCGCGATGTCATGCACCGCCGCGCCCTGCACGGCACCCGACGCGGCATCGGCCACGTGGACCACAGCGGGCAGCACGTCATAGTCCACCTCCACCAGCTCGGCCGCGTCGCGCGCCTGCTGCTGCGTCTGCGCCACCACCATGGCCACGTGGTCGCCCACGTAGCGCACCTTGCCCTGGGCCAGGATGGGGTGCGGCGGCTCCTTCATGGGCTCGCCGTTGGTGGACGTGATGAGCCAGCCGCAGGGCAGGCCGTTGATGTTGTCGGCCGCCACGTCGGCGCCGGTGAACACGCCCAGCACGCCAGGCGCAGCGCGGGCGGCATCAATGTTGATGCCGTTGATTTTTGCGTGCGCGTGCGGCGAGCGCACGAACACGGCATGGCTTTGCGCAGCCAGCACGATGTCGTCGGTGTACTGGCCTGCGCCGGTGAGGAAGCGGTAGTCTTCCTTGCGCTTGAGCGATTCGCCGATGTGCGGCAGCTTGGAAAAGTCGGATGCACCCATGATCGTTCTCCTTAAGCTGCTGAAGCCATGGCCTTCTGGCCCTGCTGCACGGCACGCACGATGTTCTGGTAGCCCGTGCAGCGGCAGATGTTGCCTTCGAGCAGCTCGCGGATCTCGCCCTCGCTGGCCTGCGGGTGGTGCTTGCACAGGTCCACCGCGCTCATCACCATGCCGGGCGTGCAGAAGCCGCACTGCAGGCCGTGGCAGTCCTTGAAGGCCGCCTGCATGGGGTGCATGGTGCCGTCCGGCGCGGCCAGGCCCTCGATGGTGCGCACGTCGGCGCCCTGGGCCTGCACGGCCAGCATGGCGCAGGACTTCACCGCGCGGCCGTTCAGGTGCACGGTGCACGCGCCGCACTGGCTGGTGTCGCAGCCCACGTGCGTGCCGGTGAGCGCCAAGTGCTCGCGCAGCGCATGGACAAGCAGGGTGTTGGGGGGGACGTCAACGCTGGCCGCGCGCCCGTTGACCGTGAACTGGACTTGCATCTGGCTGTCTCCTTGGGGGTGATGGCTGGACCGGGGCATCTTCTGCCCGCACCCCGGCCCCATCCCTAGGGAGAACCCTAGATTTCCAGCGGTGCGCGGCGGATATTCTCAAAATGAAACATGCTGCACCGCACACCGGCGCATCATGCGAAAGCCCAGCCATTCCACGGGACCCGCGATGCTTGCCACCTCGCCCGCCGATCGCCACGCCGTCATTGCCCATGCGCGCCAAGCGCTGCTGGCCGATGGCGCGACGCCTGCGCGCGCCGGGGTGGAGCCGTGGATCGCCCGCTCCTGGCGCCGCTGCCTGGCCCGGGGCCTCGCGCCCGCGCAGCCGGTGGTGTTCGACGCCGTCAGCCCCCACGCGCTGCGCCGCAGCCAGGAAGAGCACAGCCCCCTGCTGCGCGCCGCGCGCCCTGTGCTGGAGCAGCTCACGCGCGCCATCGCGGGCATGCGCTACTTCGCCCTGCTGACCGACGCGCACGGCATCGTGGTGGACGTGCAGGGCCCGCTGGACCGCAGCGACCCGCGCGCCAGCGCCATCGGCCGCGTGGGCATCGACCTGTCGGAAGCAGCCGTGGGCACCACCGCCATCGGCGCCGCCCTGGCCGAGCTGCAGCCCGTGTGGCTGCACCGGGGCGAGCACTTCCTGGACGGCAACGGCCACTACAGCTGCGCGGGTGCGCCGCTGTTCGACCCGCAGGGCCGCTGCATGGGCATGCTGGACCTGACCGGCGTGGATGTGCCCGAGCGCCCCGAGCTGCGCCATCTGGTGGCCCGGTCCGCCCGCGCCATGGAAGACGCGCTGCTGCTCCAGCAGCCCCACGCGCTGCTGCTGCGCGTGAACTGGCCCGGCTGCGCCCTGGGCGGCGAGGGCGACGGCCTGATCGCGCTGGACGCCGACGGCTACGTGCTCGGCAGCAACGGCATGGCGCGCCAGCTGCTGCCCCAGCCGCTGCGCCCGCCCGGCAGCCTGCTGCACTGCGGCGACCTGCTGGCGCTGCCGTGGATGCAGCTCTTCGACGCCTCGCGCCAGCGCGGCGCCCGCGCCCCGCTGGATTTGCCGCTGTGGTCCGGCCTGCGGCTGCACGGCCTGGCGCTGCGGCCCGAAGGCGCGGCCCCGGCGCCCATCGGCCTGCCGCGCGCAGGCGCCCCGCTGCGCGAGGCCGAGACGGCCCTCATCCGCCAGGCCGTGCAGGACGCGCGCGGCAACGTGGCCGAGGCCGCCCGCTCCCTGGGCATCAGCCGCGCCACGGTGTACCGCAAGCTGGGGGCGCACAAGATATAGGCCAAATCGGCCTCCAGCGCTTATCCAGCAAGCGCTAGAAGCTATCGAACCAGTAGCAGAAGCTCAATCCGCCAGCGCCAGCACCACGGCGTTTTCCTCCACTACCAGCGCCACACGGCTGCCCGCGCGCAGGCCCCTACCCGGCGCGGCAAAGCCCACCATTTGCAGGCCGGGGGCGGCGGCCAGCGCCGCCGATACCTCGTCGCCCGAATCGCCCCGCGCCACGCGCACCGCCTTGGCCGCCAGGCCGCCGGCGGACGGCCCGGCGCGCTCCACCCGCACCGCCGTGGCCTTGCACAGCGCCTGCACCACCAGGCCGGGCGCGAGGCCCAGCAGTTCCGCGCTCTCGCGCGTGATGCGCGCGGCCAGCGCCGCATCGCCCAATGCCAGATGCACGCGCACGATCTGGCCCTGCGCTTCCAGCCGCTGGACCACGCAGGGCAACTGGTTGCGCATGCTGGTGCGCACCGCCAGCCGCGCCAGCGCGGTCCCCGCATGCGGCGCGGCCTGCCAGCGCGACAGCACCGCGCCGCGCGCTTGCGCCATGGCATCGGCCGCGGCCAATAGTTGGTGCCCTGCCTCGGTCAGCCGCGCGCCGCCGCCGCCCGCGCCGCCCACGGCCCGCGCCACCAGGGGCGCGCCCGCCAGGTTGGTGAGCGTGTCCACGGCCTGCCACGCGGCCTTGTAGCTCACGCCCACGGCGCGGGCGGCCTGCGAGATGGAGCCGCCCTCAGCGATCTGGCGCAGGATGGCGATGCGCTTGTCGGCCTGCGGATGGCCGAGCGCGCCGGAGAAGGAAAGGGGCTCTGACATGGGGCAATGATGCCTCACGCCTTGGACAAGCTCGGCCTCGCGGCCCAGTGCCACGGCACATCGTACCGACCTTCCAGTTTGCCCGCAGCAACGCACGGCCAGGCTTCATGGCTCTGCCGCAGGCCATGGTGGACGGCCAGACCGAGAGGGAATCGGCCAGCCAAGTGGCCGGCAGCCTACAGGAGGTCGACCCCTTTCTCCACGCTTGGTAGAAACCCCAATTGCTATGTTTTCAGAAGCAGAGAGGCGAGATTCCATCAAGGGATAACACCGTCACACTGCTGTCAGGCTCCATCTACAGTGCTCCGTAGAATTCCGCTCTTGAAAAAAAGTGTGTCCGCCGCCTGCCCACCCGCAGACGGTGGACACGGCATACGCGCAGCCTTTTCATTGGAGACACCATGCAGGCGTTACTCAGACTTTCACGCGCCATCGACGGGCTCAATGCCTTCATCGGCAAATATTCCATCTGGCTGATCTTCGCGGCCACCTTCGTCAGCGCAGCCAATGCCATCGTGCGCAAGGCGTTCAACACCAGTTCCAACGCTTTCCTCGAAGTGCAGTGGTACCTGTTCGCCTGGTCGTTCCTGGTTGCCGCGGGCTGGACGCTGCTCAACCGCGAGCACGTGCGCATCGACGTGGTGAACAGCCGCCTGTCCAAAAAGACGCAAGTGTGGATCGACATCATCGGTTTCGCCTTCTTCCTCACGCCGCTGTGCATCGTGATCCTGGTGCTGTGCACGCCCGAGGCCATTCAGAAGTTCCACTCGGGCGAGACCTCGGCCAACGCCGGCGGCCTGGTCCTGTGGCCGGTGTGGATGGCCATCCCCGTGGGCGTGACCCTGCTGCTGCTGCAGGGCTGGTCTGAGCTGATCAAGCGCATTGCCTTCCTGCGCGGCCAGGGCCCGGACCCCATGGGCAAGCTGGCCGACAAGAGCGCCGAAGAGGAACTCGCCGAGGTGCTGCGCGCCGAGGCCGAGAAGAAGCAAGCCGAGGCTCTCGCCCAGGCTTCCGCAGCACAACGATAAAGCGCAGGAAACCGACACCATGGAATTCATCGCCACCAACTACGCCCCGATCATGTTCGCGGGGCTCATCGTCTTTTTGCTGCTGGGCTTTCCCGTCGCGTTCAGCCTGGGCGCCTGCGGTCTGTTGTTCGGCTTCGTGGGCATCGAATTGGGCGTGTTTCCCGCCTCGGTCATCAACTGGCTGCCGCAGCGCCTGCTGGGCATCCTGGCCAACGACACGCTGCTGGCCGTGCCCTTCTTCACCTTCATGGGGCTGATACTGGAGCGCAGCGGCATGGCCGAAGACTTGCTCGACACGGTCGGCCAGGTGTTCGGGCCGGTGCGCGGCGGCCTGGCGCTGGCCGTGATCTTCGTGGGCGCACTGCTGGCCGCCACCACGGGTGTGGTGGCCGCGTCGGTCATCTCCATGGGCCTGATCTCGCTGCCCATCATGCTGCGCTACGGCTACGACCGGCCGCTGGCCAGCGGCGTGATCGCCGCCTCGGGCACGCTGGCGCAGATCATCCCGCCCTCGCTGGTGCTGATTCTCATGGCCGACCAGCTCGGCAAGAGCGTGGGCGAGATGTACAAAGGCGCCTTCATCCCCGGCTTCATGCTCATGGGCCTGTACGTGCTGTGGGTGCTGCTGCTGGCTGTCTTCAAGCCCAAGGCCGTGCCCGCCCTGCCGCCCGAGGCGCGCATCTACCGCGAGCCCAACGGCAGCGGCGGCTATGTGTCGCTGATCGTGGTGATGGGCCTGTCCGCCATTGCCGCCATCCTGCTGGCCGACCACCTGCCCGACATCCACACCTGGTGGACGGGCAAGGAAGTGCTCTCGGTGCCCACCGACGAGAAGATCGTCACCGCCATGTGCGGCGGCACCTTCCTGGCCTTCGTGCTCGCCAGCATCAACCACCTGTTCAAGCTGGGCCTGCTGTCGCGCCTGGCCGAGCGCGTGACCTTCGTACTGATTCCGCCGCTGCTGCTGATCTTCCTGGTGCTGGGCACCATCTTCCTGGGCATCGCCACGCCTACGGAGGGCGGCGCCATGGGCGCCATGGCCGCGCTGGTGATCGGTTTCGCGCGCAGGCGCCTGGACATGAAGCTGCTCAAGCAGGCCCTGGCCTCCACCACGCGCCTGGCCAGCTTCGTGATGTTCATCCTGGTGGGCGCCACCACGTTCAGCATGATCTTCCAGGCCGCCGACGGCCCGAAGTGGGTGGAGCACCTGCTGACCGGCCTACCCGGCGGCCAAGTGGGCTTCCTGATCGTGGTGAACATCATGATCTTCTTCCTGGCGTTCTTCCTGGACTACTTCGAGCTGTCCTTCATCGTGGTGCCGCTGCTCGGCCCCGTGGCCGACAAGATGGGCATCGACCTGATCTGGTTCGGCGTGCTGCTGGCGGTGAACATGCAGACCTCCTTCATGCACCCGCCGTTCGGCTTTGCGCTGTTCTTCCTGCGCAGCGTGGCCCCCGAAAAGCCCTACGTGGACCGCGTGACGCAGAAGGTCATCCAGCCCGTGACCACCATGCAGATCTACAAGGGTGCGATTCCGTTCGTGCTCATCCAGCTCGTCATGGTGGGTATCCTCATCTTCTTCCCGGGCATCGTCACCGGCTCGCTCGACAAGAAGGTCAAGGTCGATCTCGATGCCGTGGGCACGCAGATGATGGAGAGCATGGGGACTGACAACGGCTATGGCGGCGACGCCGGCTACGGCAGCGATGAGCAGCCCGCCACGGAGGAAACGCCCTCTTCCGATGCGCAGCCAGCGGCAGCGGAAGGCGAGGATCCGCTCAAGGCAGCGCTGGAACAGGCCGCGCAGCCTGCCGCGTCTGGTGCATCGCAGTAATCACGAGCAAAAACGGCTCCAGCGCCCGCCTCTCAAGCGCTGGAAGCTATCACTTTTGAAGTGATGACAAGGCCCCGGGGAACTGCGGGTCCAATGCCAGTCAGCTAGCCCCTGACTGGCTTTTTTATTGGGGATCCGTAAACCCGATTCATGGCCTCGCGGTTGGGCACGCGCGGCAGTACGACTGCAGGAGGGCTTGTTGAAGAAGGCACACGGTGCGGCTGCTGAGGCAAGGATGCCTGGGCTCCGCGAAGTTGGCTCGACGATGCCGGGCAAGCGGACGACTGCATGCAAGCTGCTGATGGGTCCACCCGTTGTGGATCAATTGCGCCAACCGCTCAAGGCTGCCGGTGGTGCTTGCTGCAAGGTCTGATTCACGGTGTTTTTTTGAGGGGCTCAAAGAAAAAGGGAATGTGTACGACACATTCCCTTTTTAGCTCCCGTCAGACCTCAAGCGCTTGTCTGACGGGCATGGGCCCGAAGGCGGTTCTTTTGTTGGGCGGGTGGAACGCTCAGATCTTCACGCCGTTCATGTACTGGTTGTACGGGAACTCGGAAGCACGGTTCCACAGGATCTGGTCGCGCTGGAATGCGCGCATGCTCTCATAGATCTTCTTGAACTCGGGCGAGCGGGCCACGTGCTCGGCATACACCTCCATCGAGGTCTTGAAGCCCGCGTCGATCACCGCCTTGGGGAAGGCCGTGAGCTTGGTGCCCCCGGCCACCAGGCGCTTGAGCGCGATGGGATTCTGCGCGCCGTACTTAGCGGTCATGTCGGTCGCAGCGACGGCGGCGGCGGCATGCACGATGGCCTTGTTCTCGTCCGACAGCTTTTCGAACGCCTTGTTGTTGATGAAGAATTCCAGGTCGGCGCCGCCTTCCCACCAGCCGGGGTAATAGTAGTAGGGCGCGACCTTGTTGAAGCCCAGCTTCTCGTCGTCGTAGGGGCCGACGAACTCGGCAGCGTCCAGCGTGCCCTTCTCCAGCGCCTGGTAGATCTCGCCAGCCGGCAGCGACTGCGCCACCACACCCAGCTTGGCCATGGCCTCGCCGAAGATACCGCCGCCCAGGCGCATCTTCAAACCCTTGAGGTCAGCGGCAGTCTTGATTTCCTTGCGATACCAGCCGCCCATCTGGGTGGTGGTGTTGCCCGAACTGAGGATGTTGAAGTTGTACTTGGCGAAGAAGTCGTTGAGCAGCTTGCGGCCGCCGCCGTGGTCCTTCCAGGCGGTGTTCTGCAGCGCGGTCAGGGCAAAAGGCACGGCGCAGCTCATCGAGAAGATGGGGTCCTTGCCAGCGAAATAATAGGCAGCCGTCTGTGCCATCTCGATGGTGTCCTTCTCCAGCGCATCCACCACGCCGAAGGCGGGCATCAGTTCGCCGGCGGGGTGCACCGACACTTCGAACTTACCGCCCGACAGGGCCTTGACGGTCTGCGAAAACTTCTCGGCGCTGCCGAAGATCGTGTCCAGCGACTTGGGGAAGCTCGACGCGAGGCGCCAGCGCACCGCGGCCTGGGCATGCACTGCCGGCGCGATGCCAGCGGCCAGCACACCGGCGATGCCGGCATTTTTGATGAGGGAACGACGATCCATGAAAGGTCTCCGTAATGGTGTTGACGAAATGGTCCAATCCCATTTTAGGAACATCGCCCCCCTGCTTTTTACGGGTTAACCCCGGCAAATGCGCCGCGGCGGCAAGGCCTTCAGGCTTCTGCAAGCATCCGGCCGCGGCAAGCTCAGACTTTCTGGGTGGACATGAAGGAGTCGTACCGCGCCTCCGCGAAGCGGAACCAGAGGATCTGGTCGCGCTGGAAGTCACGCATGTCGGCGTAGATCTTCTTCCACTCGGGGCTGCGCGCGTCGTTGCGCGCGAACACCTCCATCGATGCGCGGAAGGCCGCATCCATCACGGCCTGCGGGAACGGCAGCACCCGCGTCTTGGCGGCGACGAGCTGCTTGAGCGCGGCGGGGTTGCGCGCGTCGTACTTGGCGAGCATGTCGGCGTGCGCGATGGCGGCCGCCCCCTGCACGATGGCCTTGTGGTCGGCCGACAGGGCGTCGAAGGCCTTGCGGTGGATGTAGAAGTCCATCTCGGGGCCTCCCTCCCACCAGCCGGGGTAGTAATAGTGGGACGCCGCCTTGTGCAGGTTGAGCTTCTGGTCGTCGTGCGGCCCGATCCATTCCGCCGCGTCGATGATGCCGTTCTGCAGCGCCTGGTAGGTGTCGCCGCCCGGCAGGTCCACGGGCACCACGCCGAAACGGGACATCACCTCGCCCGCCAAGCCGCCGCCCAGGCGCATGCGCAGGCCCTTGAAGTCGGCCAGCGAGCGCAGCTCCTTGAGGTACCAGCCGCCCATCTGCGTACCGGTGTTGCCGCCCGCGAAGCTCACGATGTTGTAGCCCGCGTAGAACTCGTTCATGAGCTTGCGGCCGTTGCCATGCAGCATCCAGGCGCTCATCTGGCGCGCGTTGAAGCCGAACGGTATGGCCGAGCCCAATGCGAATGCCGGGTGCTTGGCGTAGAAGTAGTAGGGCGCGGTGTGGGCCACCTCGGTGGTGCCGCTCTGCACGGCATCGAGCACGCCGAAGGCCGGCAGCAGCTCACCGCCTGCGTGGACCTGCACCTCGAAGCGCCCGCTCGACATGGTGCGCACGGCCTGCGCGAACACCTCGCCCGCGCCGTAGATGGTGTCCAGCAGCTTCGGAAAGCTGGACACTAGGCGCCAGCGCACGACGGGCTGCGCATGCACGGCGGGCGCAGCGCTGGTGGCGAGCACACCGGCCATGCCGGCATGCTTGATGATTGACCGACGATCCATAAGGGGGAAGTCTCCGATGAAGGATGGTCTTCGCGCCATCTCGGACAGCATGGCGGCTGGAGCCGCAGTCCGCAATTATCAGTGCGGGACGAGGAAGCGCTGCGTGACCGCGCGCTGGATGCCCTCGGCGTCCAGCCCCTGCAGCGCCAGCAGACGGGCCGGGTCGCCGTGCTCGATGAACGCGTCGGGCAGGCCCAGCTGCAGCACCGGGCGCAGGATGCCGGCCGCGTTGAGCGCCTCGCACACGGCGCTGCCCGCGCCGCCCAGGATGGCCCCCTCCTCCAGCGTGACCAGCGCGTCGTGGCGCCCGGCCACCTCGCGCAGCAATGCCTCGTCGATGGGCTTGGCCCAGCGCATGTTGACCACCGTGGCATCCAGCGCCTCGGCCGCCTGCAGGGCCGGGTACAGCAGCGTGCCGAACGAGAGGATGGCGATGCGCGGCACGTCGGCATCCGTGCCCTGGCGCTCGCGCCGGATCTCGCCCTTGCCAAAGGGCAGGCCGTCGAGCCCCGGCAGCGGCGCCACGCCCGCGCCGCTGCCGCGCGGGTAGCGCACGGCCACGGGGTGGTCCTGCCCGAAGGCGGTGCTGAGCAGCTGGCGGCACTCGCGCTCGTCGGCCGGGCAGGCCATGCTCATGTTCGGAATGCAGCGCACGAACGGGATGTCGTAGGCGCCCGCGTGGGTGGCGCCGTCCGCGCCCACCAAGCCCGCGCGGTCCAGCGCGAAGACCACGGGCAGGTTCTGCAGGGCCACGTCGTGGATCAGTTGGTCGTAGCCGCGCTGCAGGAAGGTGGAATAGATGGCAACCACGGGCTTGGCCCCCTCGCAGGCCATGCCGGCCGCGAAGGTCACGGCGTGCTGCTCGGCGATGCCCACGTCGTAGTAGCGGTCCGGGAAGCGCTTTTCGAATTCGACCATGCCCGAGCCCTCGCGCATCGCGGGCGTGATGCCCACCAGGCGCGGGTCCTGCGCGGCCATGTCGCACAGCCACTGGCCGAAGACCTGGGTGAAGGTGGGCTTCGGGGGCGTGGCCGGCTTGGTCAGGCCCACGCTGGGGTCGAACTTGCCGGGGCCGTGGTAGGCCACGGGGTCGGCCTCGGCCAGCTTGTAGCCCTGGCCCT
>Ga0222424_100171_pt1 | contig 68201 bp, 55 predicted proteins | sample 2B2ome_FD_182468 | JGI IMG/M metagenome (GOLD analysis project Ga0222424, IMG submission 182468) | Enriched microbial communities from leaf-cutter ant dump, University of Wisconsin, Madison, United States - 2B200A (version 2) | ecosystem: Environmental > Terrestrial > Nest > Insects nest > Nest... | reverse complement strand
ATAGAGCGTTAACGGCAGATTTTAATAAAGAGTTATGACAAAACAGAAAATTGATAATCCAAACAGGGACGCGGCCTTTGTGACCGGCGCTTTTTCAGACGGGGTAGTGGCAAACGGGTTTTTATTTGTGAGTGGCCAGGCTTCGGTTGACTTTAAAACATCGCAGTTTGTGCTGGGATCTATTGAGGAGGAAACGCAGCGAACGCTCGAAAACATCGGGGCCATTGTGGCCGCTGCCGGGGCTGCAATGGATGATGTGGTAAAGTGTACCGTGCATTTGAGTGATATCAACGATTTTGACCGGTATAATGAGGTGTACGCCCGGTATTTTCCCGGAATAAAGCCGGCAAGAACCACGGTTCAGTCGGTATTAGGCAAGGGGATCAAGGTAGAAATAGATTGTATTGTAAAACTGCCGGCCTAACAGGAGGGAGCGGTGGTCATAAAAAAAACGTTCAAATGAAACGCTTGCGATTACTTTTTCTGTTAGCCTTCAATAGTATCCTGTTATGCACCTTTGCTTCGCGCCCACCGGGTTTTACATTGTGGCAGCTGCCGGCGCAAACACCCTCACAAATGAATTCCTATGTTATTTTAACGGATAATGGAAAACTGTGTGTGGTAGATGGCGGCACTCCCGGCGATGCGCCTTATTTGAGGGGCTTTCTTGCTGCATTGGGAAACGAAGTGGAAGCCTGGTTTATTTCGCATCCTCATATAGATCATATGGGTGCATTGAACGAACTGTTAAAAGCTCCGGGCGACCTGAAAATCCATACGATTTATCATTCAGAACTGTCCGCATCATTTTTGGAACAGCATGAGGCCGGTGCAAAGCCCCTGACAACAGCGTTCTATAACAATATGCGGGCGTTTAAAGGAACGGTCGTTAATTTAACAAAGCCGGGCCTCCTGCTGAAGATGGGGAATACGCGGATCAAAATACTGGGAACAAAGAATGAAGAGATCTCCGCAAATGCGTACAATAATCAGTCGGTTATTATAAAGGTGTGGGATGCCCGCAAATCAGTATTGTTCCTGGGAGACCTGGGTGTTGAAGGCGGTAATAAACTGTTGAACGGGCCTTACAGGAATGAGTTGGATTGCGATTACCTGCAAATGGCGCATCACGGGCAAAATGGAGTAAATGAGGATTTTTACCGGGCTATTAAGTTTGAGGGCTGTTTATGGCCTACCCCGCGATGGCTTCATGATAATGATGCAGGAAAAGGGTATAATACCCATATCTGGAAGACCGTGGAGATAAGAAATTTAATGGATGAAAAGGGCATCAGGAAACATTACTGGATGTTTGACGGCCTTATTAAAATAAAGTGAGCCGTTTCCGGAAAACCGGCAATGATCTTTTCGCAGCTTCCCGTTCAAACGGATTGCTGTGGCAAAATAAAAACAGGAGCTGGACAAAAACAGATCCTGCGGGCAATGCTGATAAAGGGGGCGCGCACCGGAACATCACTGCGGCCCCTTCGAAAATACGAATATATGTTGCGATCTTTCCTTTTTGTTCTGTTTGGCGCCGTGGTGCATCTATCGGGCTTTGCCGGTTGGGGCCCCGCTGGTTCTTTTTTGCCGGATACACCGCTGGTGGTTCGCTCCTGCCGGGATTTTAAAGTTAACGGAAAGGGTGACAACGCCCAGTGGAAAAAGGCCCCATGGACCGACCTGCAGAAGCTGGATGCCGGGGGAGCCGCGTATAAAAGCCGGTTCAAGATCCTGTATTCCTCCCGCGGCATTTATGTATTGTTTGATGGTGCCGATGAAACGATCACATCCTCCTTTAAGAAAGATTTTGATCCGCTTTTTAAAGGAGATGTGTTTGAGGTCTTTTTTGATACGGCTCCTGCAGAGCCTGTTTACTTTGAGTATGAAGTAAGCCCGCTGGATAAAGAGCTGGTGCTGCTGATGATGAACAGGAATGACAGTATCAGTGGCTGGGCCCCCTGGGCCTACCGGGGAGGGAATAAAGTGGAGAAGCGGACCCATATTTCCGGAGGCGCTATGAAACCGGGGGCACGCATAAAAGGCTGGACAACGGAGCTGTTTTTCCCCTATCGTTTACTGAGCCCGTTGAATGAAGTTCCGCCTGTGAAAGGAACACGCTGGAATGCGAATTTCTGCCGGCTCGATTATGACAGCGGTCAAATGATAAAATGGGCCTGGGCGCCGGTAGCCGGGTCCTTTCATGAGCGCCATCGTTACTATGCGCTGCTGTTTGAGTGAGCGCTGTATCTTTTGCCGGTAGCCGGACCCGCCTCAGGAATATTATTTTTTAAGAGCCTGTTTAAACTTCATTTTCAAATAAAAATTGAATTAAGATGATGCATGTCCTAAGATCCCTTGTTGTGCTGTTTTGTATATTGCATACAACGGCTTATGCTCAAAAAAAGCGTGCGCCGGAAGAACCCTTTTTCCCCCTGATGGCCTGGGATGATGTGCGGGATGAAGCCACCATTAAAAAGATGGCGGATTGCGGTATTAACAGCATTGCCTTTGTTCCGCCCAAACTGCTGGATGCCTGTGCCAAATACGGGGTTAAGGCCATTATCTATGACGAGCGTATACTTCCGGCTTATTATGAAGCATACAGCGCAGAACGGGCTAACCCTGTTTTAAGAGAACTGATAAAAAAATACAATAACCATCCGGCGCTATTCGGGTATCACCTGAAAGATGAACCGGGCGCGGGGGAATACGGGGAGCTGAGCAAGTCGGTAAAGCTGGTGAATGAGCTGGCTCCCGGCCGGTGGCCGTACATTAATTTATTGCCCGCGGTGGATGATCACTACGATAATTATGTAAAGTCTTTTATGGAGACCTGTAAACCGATGTATCTTTCGTTTGATCGTTATGCAATTGCAGATGCTGACCCCTACGGTTTTGCACCTGCTTACTGGACAGACCTGTCTTTGATCAGGAAAAATGCGCTTGCTTATAATACGCCCTTTCATACCATCCTCTTAACGGCCGCTCATTTTAACTACCGGGTACCTACGTTGGATGATCTTTCGCTCCAGATTTATGGGGCATTAGCCTATGGAACCCGGGGGCTGGCATTTTATAAGTTCATAGGAGAATCGCTCTCGATCATGAAAGCGCCGGACTTAGGCAACTGGCGGATGGCCCCGTTGGATGAATTTCATAGAATTACACCTGGTTATTACAACCTGCAGCTGCTTATTTCACGGGTTAAAACAATGGCCCCGATCCTGTTAAATCTTAAAAGTGATGATGTGTATCATATTGCAGGTGAAGATATACCTCCTCTGAATCATAAGCCCGGTCCCTCGAACCTCATCCAGGCAATAGACGGGCATTCGTTTATTGTAGGAGAATTCACACATGTAAAGGATCAGTCAAAGTGGATCATGGTTGTGAACAGGAATTTAAAGCAGTCTGCTTTTTTAAGACCAAAGTATTCGGAACAGGTAGACCCGGCTTCTGTGGAGGTGTTTTCGCAGGCAACGGGAAAAATGGAAAAAATTACCGGTTTTTATGCACTGTCCCCGGGGCAGGGCGCACTGCTGAGGGTAAAGCTTAAAAAGTAAGAAGCCTGCTGTTGTCGGGTGCCGCTCCGGTTGAACGGCCTGCATGCAATACCTCTGGCTACCCGCATGCTCCCGCATCATAACGAACCGGCAGTGTTATAACATGCCGCGAAAAGAAAGCCGGAATCAGCAATATATTTATCTATATAGGGTACAAAGGCAGAAAAGTTGTGTAATAAATTTGGATCGGCGTTGTGATCCGGGCCGGGTACCGGCCACGCGTGATTTTTAAAAAACAACCGGGCTCCCGGCAGGGTATTGAAAGGTACAGACGGGCAATGTTCCGGGAGCACAGCAGGGGATTGCAACGACCGGATCCGGAAGCCGGGATCAGCCACATGGAATACGGATGCAAAACATAATGAGGTGGCAGTAAGGATATCGGAGAACCACCCATCCCTCCCCGTAATAAAAAATTGTATGTTATATGAAAGAAAACAGCAGTAACCGCAGGTCTTTTTTAAAAAAGATGGCCATAAGTGGCCTTGGTGTTTCCGTAATGCCGTATGCAAATGGTCATTCGCAGCCGGCAACACCACCAGATGCAAAAGAGGGGGTATTAATGCCGGCCGTTACCGATGGCAAGGCCATAAACTGCTGGCTGCAATCCTCACTTCAAAGGGTCTTTCCCAGGTCAGCAGCACAGTCCGCCATTCCTTTGGAGTTATTGGCGGCACGTAACAGCCGCATCTCTTTTCAGGCCTGTTTGCACAACAATACATCGGGGTTCAAAAAAGTGGAATGCAGTATTGAAGGAGCCGACAAGCTGAACCCCACAATACGACTGGTGGGGTTGGTACCTATGTATAGTTTTACACCCGGAACCCCGGAGGAGGAACTGGATGGTATCGGGCATTATCCCGGGCTGGCGCCGGATCCCCTGCTCACGGACACGCATGTAATATCGGTACCCTTTGCCAGCAGGTCTTTCTGGATCACACTGAACATTCCGGCAGAAATGCAACCGGGCAACTACAAGCTCAAGATCATCCTTACCTGGGATAATAAAAAAGAAAAGACCGAACTGCCGCTCAGCGTCAGAATAGCTCCATTGGTGGTGCAGCCAAGAAAGAATTTTCATGTGATCCACTGGTGGCGCGGAGAAGCAACCTGGAACTATTATAAGACAGAAATGTTTGACGACCGTTGGTGGCAGCTTACCAAAGCGCAGATCGGGGATATGCTGGACCATGGTTCGGATGTTATTAACGTGCCGGTACTGTTTCTCTTAAAACCGGTATTTAAACGCCCCTGTCAGCTGCTCATTGTGGATGAGCCATCGCCGGGGAAATATAAATTCGACTGGTCAAGAGTGGAACAGTTTATGACCATGTGTAAAGAGCTCGGCGTTAAAAAATTTGAATGGACGCATTTGTGGGTATACTGGGGTGTAAAAAATCCTACCAGAATATACAAGAAGGTAAACAACGAGTATGTGACACTCTGGCCACCGGATATCTCCGGTTTTTCGGATACATTCATCAACTTCCTGAAACAGTTTTTACCGGAGTTTCACAAATTCCTGCTGAAGCAGCGCGTACTTCAGGATTCCTATTTTCACCTGTCTGATGAACCCGGGCATGAGGATATCGAAAATTACCGGAAAGCCCAAAAGATACTTAAAGAGCTGGCACCCTGGATGCATCCCATCATGGATGCATTAAGCAATATTGAGTATGGCCGGGAGCACCTGGTGGATATACCCATTCCGCAGCTGCCCGGTGCAAAAGCCTATATTGATGAAAAGATCCCCCATTGGGTCTATTTCTGCACCAGCCCGAGAGGGAAGTACCTGAACCGGTTTTATGATACGCCGCTGCCCAAACTGCGCATGGCCGGCTGGTTATTTTATCACCTTAAAGCAGATGGCTTTTTACACTGGGGATATAATTACTGGAATAAGCTGGAAAGTGAAGAGCCCCTGGACCCGTTCACACATGGCGATGCCGGGTTTTACCCGGAGATCCCTTTTGGCGATCCTTTTGTGGTATACCCCGGACCGGAGGGACCGCTGAGCTCCGTACGATGGGAGGTTTTTGCAGAATCGCTGCAGGACTATGCCATCCTGCAATCTGCAGGCATCAGCCCGGATGACCAGCGGTTTGCCACGCTCCGCTCTTACGAAGACTATCCGAAAACAGAGGCATGGATACAAAGCGCACTGGCTGCGATATTAAAATAAGGCTCGGGGAAGGACCGCCCTGGTACGGGGTCTAAAGCCTTTTTATCTTTAACCGGTTTTGTAAACGAACAGCTTATGCAGGAGGCACATACAGAATAACAGACTGCAGCAGCAATCACTATTTAATTGTTTGGTATATGAAAAGAAATGTTTTGATCGTAGTTTTTTTAATGTTTGTGTTGCCTGTTTTTTCGCAGGGGATCAAAAGCCCTCCCGCAGAGCCCAATATGCAACAGGCCCTGGAGTGGTGGCCGGATCAGATGAATGTATGGACCCCCGTGGCCTGGAAAGATCATTCGTACCGTTTTAACGTGGTGTACAACGGCGACATTATTGCTACGCCGGCAGCACGGTGGGGCTGGCCCAGGGAAAACAGTAAGGAATGGCTGGGGAAAGACCTGATGCTGAAACTGTCATTTAATGCCGATGCAAAGCCGGTGCCGGTTCCAAAGGAGCGGATCCCGGTTTATAAAACAGATGGCGGCCATGGGATACAGGGTTGGACCAAGGGGCATGAAACCCCTGTTTTATGGACGGACTACCGGTTGCCTCAACAGGGAGCGATCATCCGGCAGGAATTTTTTGCCCATATGAAAGGCGGTGCTGCAGTGCAAACGGCCCTGGAGCCCCTGTACGGTTGGATGCGCCTGAAAGTGACCTTCGCTGATCAGAACCATCGTGCGGACTCTGTGCCCGTTGTGATCCGCCTGAACAGGAATTATTACGACCATTTTGAGCATTGGGAATATGCGGTATGCCTGGACATTAACCCGGAAGTAAAAAAATATTATCAAAAACTGAGCAGTGAGCCAACGCTGGAAAATGGTAAAAAGGGAATGCGCATAACAGAACCGGATGGAAAAGTAAGAATGATGGTATTACCGGGAAAGGATGTTGACCGGTTGCAGTTCATGGAAGTTGAAGAAGGCGTTTACGCGGTAAAATGCTATATTAAAAATGAGCCGGGCGCTTTTGCCGACGTATTGCTCCCCATGATTGCCGAAGACCCGGCCACCCTGCAGGCAGAGCTGCAGCTGGGCTACCAGGGGGCCTTACAGCAATCGGATGCTTTCTGGACAAAAAAAGATCCCAATGCGGCAACCGTACACGTTCCGGAGCCCTACATTAATAATGTGATCCGCCAAAGTGTGAAATTTGCAGAAATGATCGCGGAACGGGATTATAAGACCAGCGAATACTCCTACCTCACCGGTTCGTTCGGATACGACTATTTATGGTCAACCCCCACATCCATGGTCAGTCATATGTTTATGGACCCGCTGGGGCAGTTTGCGATCACAAAGAAATACTCGGAGATCTTTCTGAAGAACCAGGGAACGGTAAAGCCTCCGGGTACGGCCTATCAGCTGCACCCGGGGTATTACAGCTCGCCCAAAACCCTTACGTCTATCGATTGGCTTAGCGACCACGGCGCGATCCTGCTCCAGATTGCTACCCACGCATTGTTAAGCGGCGACGCGGATTTCATTGGTCAGTGGCTGCCTTCCGTTGTAAAAGCCTGCGATTTTTTAAAAACAGCCGCTGCCCTTACGGATCATGATGGGGTAAAGGGGCTGTTGCCCCCTGCTGTAGGTACAGACGACGGTCTGCAAACGCAGAATATATGGAGTGTGGCCTGGAACTATAAAGGGCTTGTTGCGGCGGTAAAATTGCTGAAACGCATGAACCATCCCAGGGCTGCAGAATTTGAAACGTTTGCCGCCGGCTTTAAGAAGACCTTCCAGGAAAACTATCATGACATTGTGAAGAACGGGAAAACATGGACGGATGATCAGGGGAAAAAGCGCTACCTGGCTTCAACAGTGTTAACCAATAAACCACAGCCGTACCATATTTTCTCCGACGCATTCTACTTGGATACGGGTCCCATGGTACTGGTATGGGCGGGGCTGATGGATGCAAAGGAGCCGGCTATGCGGGATGTGGTAGCCTATTTCCGCAATGGCCCCAATAAAAAAATGTGGCCCGCGCTTTATAATGCAATATACCGGCCCTGGCTGAACCGCGAAATCTCCACCTGCGAGCCCTGCTATAGCTGGAATGTATTTCACTCCTGGCAGCTGAACGACCGGGAAAAATTTTTAGAAGGAATGTATAGCCTGTATGCCGGGGCCCTGTCGCAAAACACCTACATCTCCTGTGAGCACCGGCATGGTATCCAGGGCAACCTGTTTGCGACGCCGCTGGCATTTTATCTTACCAGGCTTGCGGTGATCGATGACCAGGTAAAGGAAAATGAGCTGCACCTGATGCGCATCTGCCCGAAGGCCTGGATCTCATCCTCCGAAGAAACGGTCTTTGATAAAATGCCCACAGAGTTTGGCACCGTAGGCCTGCGGTTTAAAAAGTCGGCAGATGGCGGAACACTCCAGGTAAAATTCAACAGTAACTGGCGGTATAAACCGGACAGGGTGGTGCTGCATGTGCCACCGGTTGCCGGGTTAAAAACAGTGATTGTAAACGGGAAAAGCTATCCGGCTGCCCGCAGTAAGGAAATCGTTCTGTTATAATTTTTCGGAGTTGTTTGAAAAGATCCTGATACAACGGGCGTCTGTAACTGATACGGCGCCCGTTGATAGTATGACCTGACCCTTACCCATCCGGTGCCACCTCAGAGGACACCAAAAAAATAGTCCCCTGTGGAAACAGGGGACGCAACCAAAACTAACTGCTTATGAGAAAATTAAATATCTTTTATATCAACCCTTAGTTTAAATCTTATCCTATAAAAAGCCGTATTGCATTTAATGTTGCAACAACCATTCCAAAATTACAAATTCTGCCGGTTTGTTAACAATTGTTTGGTATTTGTGCGGTAAATATTGCGCGATATCAATTTTTTAAAGAGATATCGGCCCTGCACACCGGAGTGGCGGGCATCAAACAAACACATTCCTTTCAAAATGGCAGTTCCGGCAGCGGTGTGCGATGCAACCGGCCATGCAAACAGCCTGCCGGGTTCCGGCCGTCCGGTTCCGGAAGCCATCAAACGCAAGATCCGGGTTTTGCCGGCATCGTTGCGATGGTAAATTTGTACAACAAATAAGCAATATGAAATCTCTGGAAACAATACAGCATACAAACAGGCACATCAATGTACGGGATAAAAAGACCATGCGGCAACGCCTGGCTGCAACCAGGATGGTAACACCGGCCAATGTTCAGATAGAACACTGGAACCCCGGTGATGAAACCATGGATATTACCTATGGCTGTGCTCCGTCCCTGTTTGGGGAAATACTGGTGGGTGCTACATCAAAGGGCGTCTGCTTTCTGGGATTTACGGTAAATGACCGGGAGGCGGCACTCCGGGATCTTAAACGGCGGTTCCCCTCCAACCGCATTTTGGAGGGCGCTTCCCTGTTTCAAAACGCGGCCCTGATGCAGCTCAACAATCCCCTGCAGCCATTGCCGGTCTGTCTTCATTTAAAAGGGACGCCGTTCCAGTTGCGGATCTGGGAGCAGCTGCTCCGGATTCCGCCGGGAGGTGTAACAACCTATGCAAAACTGGGCGGAAATACCAGGACAGCAAGGGCGGCCGGCCATGCGGTAGGCGGTAACCCGGTGGGGTTCCTGCTGCCCTGCCACCGGGTGATTGGATCCGATGGCAGTTTTAACCGGTACTTCTGGGGGCCGGAGCTAAAGGAAAAACTATTGACCTGGGAAGCTGAAGCGGCAATGTAGGTATACTAAAACAACGCGGGGATGCCCTGCGCCCCGCATTCATCGACGAAACATTCCCTTTGTCTACGGATATGAAGAAATATTGGCTGCGGACCTTAACTTGCAGAAAAACGGCGGATTGGTCATAAAATATCCGATACTAAAGCATTTGTTCTACTGGCTGCTTGCATTCAGTTTGCTGGTGTTTATTTACAGCACAGCCTATGGCAGTTATCACCTGGGCGTAATCGTTATCCTGATGCTGTTGCCGGTACACATGCTTTATTTTTATATCATATCCGGTATAATCATACCTCGTTTTTACTTCCGCGCCCGGTATATTCAAACCTTTTTCCTGGTGCTGCTGATGATGGCGCTGATTGCGGTTTTGTACCGCGTTACGGAAGTGTTTATCACGGATCCCTACATATTCCGGTTTTATAAATCAAGAGACCCCGGTTTTACATGGGATAAGCTAAACCCCTCTGCATGGGGGCAATTGAAATCCCCCGTTGATTTTGTAAACGCCGTTGAGCGCAGCAATACCGTTGTCTGGATCTGCGTAACGCTGAGGCTGTTTATTTTATGGCATGAGCGCAAACAGGCCGTTCTTCAGGCGGAACTGCATTTTTTAAAGGGGCAGCTTCATCCTCATTTTCTTTTTAATGCCTTAAATAATCTTTACGCGCTCTCTTTAGACAATGCGCCTCAAACACCGGGAACGATCCTTGGGCTCTCCAATATACTGCGGTATATGCTTTACGAATGTACCGCGGAGCAGGTATTGCTGAAGCGGGATATTGAGGTGCTGTACGATTATATTGAACTTGAAAGGCTGCGGTATGAAGATCGCCTGGAACTGAATGTAACAGCCGCTGACCGTACCGGAGACGTGGAAATAGCCCCGCTGCTGATGCTCCCGCTTGTAGAAAACGCATTTAAGCATGGGGCCGCAGAAACAACAGATACCCCCTGGATCAATATTGAATTATTCGTCTCCGGTGAGGAACTGGCATTTAAGATATCCAACAGCAAACCGGAGCAGGCGTTTACCGATAATCAAAAACCGGCCGGTGAAATCGGTTTGCGCAACCTCCGGAAAAGACTGGAACTGCTGTACCCCGGAAAGCATACGTTCAGGTATTTTGATGAGGGGGATTGTTTCATTGCGGAACTAAATGTTCAGCTGGCCTCAAACAATAAAAAATAAAAGATGGTGATCCGCACGCTTATAGTAGATGATGAGCCGCATGCCATGGAAATCATAAAAAAGTATGCGGCACATATTCCGGAAATTGAAATTGTACGCACCTGCAGCAATGCAATAGAGGCATTTCAGATCATTCAGCAGAGTAAGATTGACCTGGTGTTCCTGGACATTAAGATGCCCCGTCTTTTGGGAACGGACCTGGTTCGCAGTCTGAAAATGCCCCCGCTGGTCATTTTTACAACAGCCTACCAGGAGTACGCGATCGAGGGGTTCGATCTCAATGCGATCGACTATCTTCTTAAACCGATCCCCCTGAAACGCTTCCTGCAGGCCATTGACAAAGTGATGCACTTTTTGAATGGCGACAACAAAGGCCGGGAACGGCCGGAGGAAGCGGAGGAACCTGCCCGGCCTCCGGCAGACCAGTTTTTATACCTGCGCGTGGAGCGGCGGTTAATAAAGGTGAATACCCGCGATATACTGTGGATCGAAAGCGTAAAGGATTATATAAAAGTGATTACACAGGACAAGGTCTTCCATACCAAACAAAAGATCAGCGTAACCGAAAAACTGCTTCCGATGGGCGAGTTCATGCGCATTCACCGCTCCTTTATCATCCCGGTTAACAAAATGGAAGGGTATCATCCCAATCATCTTATGGTTGCCGGAAATAAGATACCCATCGGCCGCAATTACAAGCAGGCCTGTGCCCAAAAGTTCAACCCGGAAGCAGGGCTTCCCTATCCTGCCGACTGAGGCAGGTGGGATGCGGCCCCGTCCTTGGGGGCGCATAGCCTACCGCCCCTGTTCAGAAGGCGATTCCTGGATGGTGATGATTTTCGAATAACGGTAGCCGGACTGATCTTTGTCTGCCTGGGCAATACGTATAAATTTATAGGAAAGGGATGTGTCCGGTATCAGGTTATGGTTGCGGCTGCAGCCCATCCATAGCCATACGGTTAAAATACCCACACAGTATAATAAAAGCCTTTTTCTTCTTTTAAAAAGAAAGCCGGTTAACAGGGTCATGGGAAGCATGGATGCCATGGGCCACAGGGGTATGGTATACGTATAATCAAGCGCTTCACGGCTGTTTCCGTCCCTGCTTTTGGATTTGAGAGTACCAACAGCAATAAATTCTTTTCCGTCGGCGGAAGCCTGTATCACAAAATGGTCACATGCCGTTTCCTGCATTGTTTTCCAGGTTACCAGCAGCCCGTTGCCGGTTCTCAGGGCGGTAACGGGGCCAAACGTTACCGGCAGCACACCACATACTGCGGTATATTGGTCATTATTGATCGTCCAGCCCTTTTCATGGATCAGCCGATCGCGGATGGGAATGGCCGTTGCATTATAATTTAACCCCGAAGCGTCCAGCAGTACCCCGTCCGGCGTACGCGGGTTATCCGCCCAACCTGCAAGCGTGGCGGCATAATTTTCACAATCTATAGCTGTGCCGGCAAAAACATTTAATAGGCGTTTATCAGTGAGGGCAACGCTTTGGAGCGACCAGTTGCCGATGGATTGGTTAAAAGCAGCAGCATCGCTGAAGGCACTGGTCATGGTACGCAGGCGGATGGTGTTCCAGCTGTTAATGTTCTGGTTGAATTTTGTTGCATTTAAGAACATGTTGTCAATGGAAATGATATTTTCCATATTCCAGTCACCGATCGGCTGGTTGAATGCTTTTGCGTTTGCAAACATGGCCGTCATTCTTGTTACACTCCCTGTGTTCCAGCTACCGATGGGCTGGTTAAACTGCTCTGCCCCATAAAACATATTATCCATATTGCCCACCCATCTGGTATCCCAGCTACCGATGGGCTGGTTGAACATTTTTGCGTCCTGGAACATGGCCCGCATGGTAGTAACGTTTTCCGTGTTCCAGCCGCTGATATCCTGGTTAAAAAGAGTGGCCCCGGCAAACATCCACGACATATCCCTTACTGATGCCGTATTCCATCGCTCAAAGGAAGCATTGCCCACCAGTTTGCTGCAATTAACAAACATGTTGCTCAGGCTGGTAACCTGTGAAAGATCGGGTACATCTGTAGCGGTCACATCCATATTAATGCAGGTATTGAAGGCGCGGTCCAGCTTCGTCCATTGTATCGTACCCCATTGCTCGACAGCCAGCAGCCGGGCATAATTATCACTGGTCATTGAAAAGCCCGATAATACACCGGAGCCATTATACGCTTTGATACGGTACTCGCCATTTGCAGGAACTGAGATCACCTGTTGGGTGCCCGCGTCTTCGATAACGCCCTTCACCTGAGGGTTGTTCACCTGTTCCCATTCAATGGTATAATGCGTACCGATGCCCGGGAATACAAAAGCGGAAGCAGGAAGGTTCCACCGGGTTATGAACGGAGATTCGGCCCTGCTGTTAAAACTGCAGAGTAATAAGAATAAAAGTGTAATTGTTGTAAGGTGTTTTTTGATCTGTTCCATTGTTTTTAATCGTTCTGTTTTAGAAAAAGGGTTGATTGCTTTTGCTGACAGGTATACTTGCTTTTTGTGCCTGCCGTATTCCGGCGGCCGGAGCTGCCGGTTGGGATATAAGCAGCTGCAATGCTAATCAGATCTGCGGGCCCCTGCAAATGATGTCGACAGTTGAAGACTTAGAACGACATAAAGCCGGTTCAACAGCTGAACGGCGGGGAGTGATGCGCTGCCGGTAAGCATGTATGTGCAGGGTGGGTACGCCGGGATTCCCATCATGTCCGTTTTTTTAATAAAGGGTTAATATGATGAACGGTACGACCCTTTATTTTTAAAGATATTGCGCCCGGCATTCGTCCATAAAAACCGGCTTATAACGATAAAACCGGATGTACATCGACGCTATTTTTATGTATACGGAAATCGCCTCAATCTTGCACTTTTCCTGCCATAAGGTGCAAACAGACAGAGGTGCTTCATCATCGGTCAACGCCGGCGGAACAACCAGGAAAGCCCCATTCAAACGTTAAAAAATGAAACAGTACAGGATCCGTTTTTCCGGTAACGGAAAAGGCCCGCAGGGCGTAGCAGGTACGTACAGCGTTCTTCCGTTTTGGCGGTACCGGCTATACAGCCAAATTGAAATCATAAAAGGTATACGGATGAAAAGATTCCTTATCATTACAGCGGCCTTATTGTTGCTGGCAACCGGGGTAAAAGCTGCGTCCCACAGGTCTGCCAAGGAAAAGAACTACTGGGTTACCGAAACCGGACCGCGTTGCAACCCGTATACGGTCATCCGTTTGTATGATGGAGCGGATCGGCAGATCCTTGAAATTCTGATGAGCGGTTACCGGTTGCGGACGAATAAGGCCTCCGTGAAAAAAAGATTGAGCCGCCTGGCCGAGGCTTCCCCCGTGGATGCTGCTGACACTATTGCCGCCATACTGGGCATTGAAGCCTGCCGGATCTCTTCCGTTAAAAAGACCGACGAACTGCATATTTAAAAAATCAAATAAAGAATCAAAAATGGAACCATTAACAACAACCCGGTACCGGAGTTACCAGGGGGGCTATTTTCAAACACTAATTGCGCCGGAGCAAACCGGCAATGCACTGGTACTGCTTGAGCTTACACTGCCAAAGGGAGCCGAGCCGCCACCGCATATCCATACCCGGGAAGATGAGGCATTTTATGTACTGGATGGTGAAATAAGCGTAACGGTTGCGGATTCCGTAACCCTGCTGAAAAAAGGCGATGCCCTGTTTGCACCCCGCAATGTGCCGCATTCATTTAAGATACTCACAGAAAGGGCAACCCTTATGAACCTGATCACCCCGGGAACCCTCTGGAATTATTTTATCGAATTCAGTGAACCGCTTCCGGAATTGCCGGCTGCAGTTGCAACGCCCGGTGCCCCACCGACAGCGCACATGAAGGCAATGCTGGATGTAATCACCAACGTGTATCATGTAAATTTTTTATAAACCTGTAAAAAGCAATAATGAAAAAAACAATTTATTCCGCGCTGGTAGCGGTATCTGTGCTCACCGCATGCTCACACAAAGAATCCATACGTGCCACCGATTTTAAAGTAGATGAAGCCCGTTCTGCTGTTGAATGGAAAGGCAGTGCCCCTACTCATTTTCACAGGGGTGCTTTTAAAGTATCCGGCAACCTGCACACAAACGGCAACGGGAAAATAACAGGGGGCGATTTCACCATTCCCATCGCAAGCATCAGCAATTTTGATCTTACCAACGAGGTGGAACGGGAGGCGCTCTTAACGGATCTGAAAAGCCCGCGCTTTTTTAACCTTCCGGTGCATCCGGAAGCCGGTTTTCACATCACAAAGGTAGCGCCCTACAGCGATGCAGCGTCATCTGCCAATACGATGATCACCGGTGAATTTAAAATGATCGGGCAAACCCACAGCATCCGGATCCCGGCAGTGATAAAAACGGAAAAAGATAAGATCACTGCGGAGGGCAGCTTTAAACTCAACCGCCTGCAATGGGGTATGAACATTTTTAATGACCCCAATGAGACGCTGTACATCCTGCCGGATGTAGACATCACGCTAAAGCTTTATTTCGACCGTTCCGGTTCCTAACAGGTTGATCAGTTGCTGATTGATGATTGCGCACCTGCGCCTGGCCGGGCTGTACCTGCCGGGCGTTTATCCTTCTTCTTATCTATAATATAAAAATAATTTATAATGAAACTTTTTTATCTCCCGCTGATGATGTGTTGTATAACACTTGCATGTTGCTCAAAAACACAGGATAAGGCCGCTGATGACGGTGCATGGGGCACACAGCCGGCCCTGCCTGCGGTGGACGGCCACAAAGACTTTACAATTCCGGAAAATGAATACTATGTGAATGTTATGGGGAATGTCCTTTCGCGAATGCCGGTCTTTCCTTCCTTGTCAACCAGGCCGGGTATTGCCAGGGGCTATGTTGCGGATTTAAAGGGAAATCCTTTAAAGGGTGCGCATATCGGCGTGTCCTCATCGATGACCGGTGGATTTTATTCCAGCGGAAGCGGGCTAACCAACGATAACGGGTATTATGAGTTTACCATTCCCGGGGGTGCTGCCTATTTTTTTGGTACCGCCATTACGATCACGTATAATGAAACGCCTGCGGTTGTTGCGTTATATCCCGTTGGTGGTACCAGCGCTTTTCCTTCCGGGAACGGCGTGGTCAAAAACTTTGTATTACTCTCCTACGGTCTTGCCAATCCCGATGAAGTAGCACAGCAGCCGAATAATGAAAGTAATTATTACGGAGGGGCATTATCGTTTAATTTTAATACGAATGATCCCGACGCATACTATCAAAACCCGGAATACCTGCCGGCCGACGGTATTATTGAAGTGGAGCTGGTACCTGTAGGTGCCGGTCTTTACGGGGAAACAAGGTCTTTTAAAATTACCAGGCAGATAGGCTCCCATACAGGGTTTGCGATTCATAATATACCGGTAGGTAAATATACGATCAACGCCAGGATGAGCGATGGGCATCCGTTAAAAATGAGCGCAACAGGTACGCAGGCAAATGTATACCAGCGGCTGGGGCTTAAACCGGATAACGCTGCCGGTACATCCACGGTAACGTTTACACCCAATTATCAGTATACGCCGGTAATGGTATCGTCCTTTAAAAGCAACTGGGATGCGTTAGAGATCGGCTTAAAGATGGAATAGTCCCGGAGCCGTAGTACAATTGCTTTTGGAGCGGTTACCGGTGATGCCGGCAGAAACCGACGGGTAGTATGGGCACTGCCTGTCGGTTTTATTATTGTTACCTGAAAAATGTTGTCCAGGGAAGGTTTTTTTAATAACCGTTTATGATGGAATGAAATGCCTTGGGGTCTGTATGCTCCGGAGCCGTCAGATCCGTGAAATAGCGGGTTTGCCAGGCCTTCGTTTTTTCGGCCTGCCTGTTTGGGACAATATCCCAATCCGCATATATCCTGAAGCCGCGCTTACCTTCTTTATGGCTGGTGGTGAGGATCTGTTTTTCACCTAAAAGATACTTCGGAAACAAAAAGAAACCGAACCGGTGTTGTTGCCCGGCTGCGATCATATAAAAATCAAAATCGTCCATTACGTTAAATGGTTCCGTTTGACCCTTATGGTTCCGCTTCCATAGGGTTACAAACTGCCCGCTTTTTTTAGGGGTACTCTTTGCCTGCCTGAATTGTATATTCCGGCCGGATAGCTGGAAACTGCATCCGGAGTAGGCTGCACATTCAGGGTCTTCAGCGATGGCTGAGATCACCAGTCTGTTACTTTTTAGTATCAGGGTTTCGATCCTGCTTAATGCTTCAGTCATGGTCTTCCGGATTTTTACAATACCGGTTCACCAGCTTTTTATGAAAACCGGTTATACCGGCAATAAAGTTAAGCAATCCAAAGAACGGGATCATCAGCACCCCGGCGCCGGCAGGCCGCATATCACTTATTTTTGAAACAACTGCCAGCGCCAGCAGACTTTTAGGAATCCCCTTCTTGTCAGTTTGCTGATCGCCGGCCAGGCCGTACAGGATCCGCAATGCATTTTCAAAGCCTTCAGAGCCGGGGAGCACAACCGTGGTAAATGTAACGGGATCCGCAGCATCATTTGAAAAACGATGGGTCTGTCCCTTTTCCACGGTAAGCTTCTGGCCCGCCGTAAGATGGAGGACCCTGCCTTTTAAGGTAAGGGTCAATACGCCCTCTACCACAACAAATGTTTCGGAAAAGTTCTTATGATAATGCATTGGTGTGCCGCCGCCCGGCATTAAGGTCACCTGCAGGGTGGTAATGCGACCATGGGTTGCAGCAGCAGTTTGCGTAAATGTTACCTGGTCTTTGATAACAGGATTGGTTATTGTTTGATTCATGCTGCAATTTTAGCAGAAAGAAAGGAGGCTTTTTTTGTTTGTCGATAGAGATGCGGTTCTGTGTACAGACAGCCTGTTTCATCGTCCGGTGCATACCGGATCCCTGTGGAGATGGATCTATTGTTTGAGCACGGAAGAGGCATGCCGGCCACTTAAAAGAGCACCAGGCAGCCCCGGGCCTTTAGCAGGTCTATCTGGTTTTGGGGAACAGGATTTTCACTAAGGTTGACCAGTTCCAGATGCTCCAGCTCCAGCAAAGGAGAAAGATCATCGACCTCATTACCGGACAGATCCAGTATCCGCAACCGGCCCAGGTAGCTCAGTGCATCTATATACCCGATCCTGTTCTCTGCAACATACAGTTCTTCCAGACAACCAAGCCCTTCCATTCCTTCTAAATTCGTTAATGTGTTGCCGGAGAGGTCCAGCGTAACCAGGTGGCGGCAATAAGCAAGCCCCTCCAGGTTGTCCATGCCGCGGTTTGCCAGCTCCAGCTCGTCGATATCTTCCAGCAGGCAGGATGGCAGGATGATATTTGTTCTTCCATACATGCTTTTCTTAAAGAGGGTGTAAAAACTGTTATCATTTTCGCCATAATACAGATCCCTGCCGGCATCGTCTTCGGGCGTGTCCGGGTCACAGGCCTCTTCCGGATCCTCCCATACATGCTCCTCCTCCGGAAGGTCCGGATCCCGGTCCTGGCGGGCGGTTGCTGTATCTGCCTCAAACAGGGAGATTGTCCTTAGCGCGATCAGGATATGCCGGATATCGGCGAGCCGGCGGTCGTTCATACTATCGCTTTCCAGCGATCGCTGATAGTGGCCCAGCCGGTCCGGATGATACAACATCATCAGCTTTGCCAGCAGCTGACGGCCCTCATAGTGTTCAGGAACACCGATTGCCGATGCCAATGCGCGTAACGGCTCATACTGTTTATGATGATATAGGCGGAGGATCTGTTCGCTGATTTTTGTCAGGTTTTCAGATGTGTACGCGTTTTTAAGCTGCCTGTACAGCGCGTGATCAGTGATCATAACGGATCTTTATGGTATTTTAAGTAATGGGATGCCTCATGGTCTTAAATAAGCAATGCTTTTGGGGCCGGAAGTGATCGGGTCATCCGGTTACGGCCATTTGCCCGAAGCGGTTTACCGGTAAATGATTGCATTGCAAATAGCCCTGGCCAGCGTTATGCCCGGCTGCTTTGAGCGAGATCGTGCAGCCGTTTAGGTTTACAGTTAACCAAACGCAGGTATGGTGGTCACTGTTGGAACGGGCCAACATCTGCTGCGATCCCGCTGCGGTCATGGAACGATATGTATGTTGAAGCGATCAGGAGCAATTTTTTTCCATAATAATAAGATGCCGGTTAGCGATGTCGAACTGTTCTGTTTCCTGCCATCCTAAACGGCGGTAGAGTGCTGCCGCCGTATCTGTGAACAAATGGATTTTGCTGATCCCCAGTGATCGTGCATGTTCGTGGATGTAGCTGCAAATGGCAGCACCATAGCCCTTGCCTCTTTCTGCGGGGACCGTATAGACCTGGGCCAGCCATTTTTTATAAATTTTAAAACGCGGTGCCCGGTCCACCAGCCCCACATGATCATAGATACCACCGGTAGCAATGGGCAGGCCATCAAGCATCATCAATACCTGGAACTGTCCCGGATCTGCGGTCAGCCTCCGGAGCTGCTCCATCGTACGTTCTGCGGGGATCTGCCATTGAGAAAAATACCAGCCGGCGATCTGTTGCATGAACAGCTGATCGTCCGGCTGTACTATTTTAAATTCAACGTTGTTCATAGCCTCTATTAAAGCGGACCCTGTATATGATCGTTAAAACCGATAGCATCCGGCCTGGTAAAGATAGTTATTCAATTTTTTGCAGCGTGGTTGTGGACGCAGTATTGGTAACGATCTTTTTGATTTCACCGGTAGGCAGGGGTATCATTGATACGAGGGTTGCAGCAGATTCCTGCTTTACCATGCCAACGCCATGTGCCATCCAGACTGTGATCTTTTCGCTGCCGTTGGCGGTTTCCTGTTGAGGCCCGCTTTTTGATGTGATCCGGGTTGCTACTTCGTAGGAGAACTTATTGCATACAAAGCTGCCTGCAGGAACCTTAACGGTTTCTACTTTACCGGATCCTGTTATTTGTGTGATCTCCTGCCTGGAAGAGCCGGGCGTGCCATTGTTCGTATATTCGATAAGCTGTTCCTGCACGAGGGGGCCGTCTGTTGTAATGGTGCTTCCGTCTTTCAGGGCATTTTGCATGACCATATAGGCCGGGTATCCGTGCACTTCGGCTTTTGTCACCGTTATATTGGGCAGGTTATTAAATAAAGCCACATACTGGTACCAGGCATCCGGTACTTTTATTTCGGTGTAGGTTTTGCCATTTAGGGTGAACAATTTATTGTCCATCGTTAAGGCTCCTTCACCTGCCTGTACCGTTGCGCGCAGGTTATATACCGTGATACCTGAAGAATCTTTACTGCCGGTGATCCATTGCTCAACGGTACCACTGCCGCCATCCTCGGTCTCTATCTTGTAGATGAATTTTTTATTTTTCTCCGGGATAAAGTTGGCGGCCTTTTCTTTTGCTTCGATGCTGCTTTTGTCGGGCTCGCAGCCTGTGCATAGCACCGCTGCCATACATAAAGCCATTCCCGTACGGGTAATGGTGTTGAATGATTGTCTGTACATGATCGGTAAAATTTAAGTTGAGCGCAAATGTATCTTCTGAAAAGGAGGCCGTAAAAAGCAGGCGACACATGTAGTTGTTTGGCCGTCATAAGACCGGATTTGTAGACGACTGTATTTCGCTGGCTGCGGCTCCGGGCTGTTGGGGCATATCCCTTTTGGAGTTGCGGAAGGATCGGCAACCGGCAGAGTAGGGCTCATGCCGGATCAGGGGTTGTGCGCGGTAAAAAAACGTTCAGTATTTTGGGGGATTGAACCCCGGCTGGGATTTCCGGTGCTGCACGTGATCGGGGATGCCGATGAAGGGGTGCCTATCCGGGAAAACACCATTCCTTTTGAACAAAAGATCCGGAAAGCCGGCGGAAAGATAACGGTCCTCCACAAAGCCGGTATCGGGCATCATCCGCATAGTTTAACGGATCCCACTCCGATCGTAGACTTTATCCTGGATGCAGTGCATTTTTCAGGACCGGAACCGTTGCAGAAACGCTAAGCCTTCACAAGCCTTTACGATCGTACGGGCCGGCGCTACAGCCGGTACAATGGATACCCCTGCCTCAAAGAATGATCAAAAAGCACTGCATCTGCAAAGCAAACGCTGGATATCGGATCATAACAGGGCGATCGTAGCATCCTTTGCCCTTGCGTTAAAAAATAAACACAGCCTGCTTTATGGATATGCAGCTCCAAAAGCAGCCTGGTATGTGAGCAGTACAGGGCAGGATAGTAAAGAAAAAAAAGTAGTCTATATTCACCACAGATATTCGGCAACGAATGATTGAATAACGATGCGGATTTGCCATAAATGCCATACGGGCTATGCAGGATAATTGATATGATCGCTTTATTTGTTTTAGTAAGTTCATTGTTCAGGCCGGATGGCCCCCATGATAGTCTTAATAAAAGCCCGAACACAGCGGATAACAGGTATGGGTATACGGTTGAACATCTCATGGCAACCGATGCGCTCGGGCGTCGTTTCGCTACTCCTTCCGGAACAAAAAATACAAACAGGGAGGTGGGGATCTTCTATTTTACCTGGCTGGGCCAACACCCCGAAGGGCAATCAGGCACCTATTCCATCACCCAATTGCTGCAAACCAACCCGGCGGCCCTGTATCAGAAAAGTGCGAACCGGTTAAGCCCGCCCGGCCAGTATCATTTTTGGGGAGAGCCTTTATATGGATATTATAACAGTGCAGACCCCTGGGTCATTACCCGGCATATTGAATTACTGACGATGGCTGGCATCGATTATCTTGTGCTGGATGCCACCAATGGTTTTTATTATCCCGAAGTGGTAACAACGCTGCTGGACCGGCTGGCTTTTTTCCGGGCACAGGGTTGGCCGGTGCCCAAAATAGCCTTCTATACCAATTCCGCTTCAGGAACAACAGTATCGCATATCTATAACCGCTTTTACGCTACTTCAAAATATGCTTCCTTATGGTACAGTCCCAGGGGCCGGCCCATGATCATAGGAATTACCCAACAGAACCGGAGGGCTTCCGATCAAACGTTGTCCGGAGCGTTTAAGGATTTTATCCCGGACTCATTGCAGAACCGGTTTGATGTAAGGGAGGCTCAATGGCCCACCGCCACATACAATAAAGCGGGCTTTCCCTGGATCAGCTGGGATTATCCGCAGCAGATCCATGATGCCGGCGTTATTTCTGTTTCCGTAGCGCAGCACGGTCCCAGAACCATTGTTTTCTCCGATACGGTGCACACAAAAGGAAGAGGTTACGATGTACACACCAAACAGAATACGCCGTCAGGCATCCGGAGTGGTAAAAATTATCAAAGTCAGTGGGAAACGGCTTTTAATAGCGGAGCCGGTATCTCCAATGTATTTATAACCGGATGGAACGAATGGATCGCTATAAAAATGACGAACGACAAGGGGATCTTTTTTGTAGATGCCTTTAATGAAGCATTTTCAAGGGATATCGAAATGGTGAAGAACGGATACGGCGATAATTTTTATTTACAGACGATTGCCAATATCCGCCGGTTTAAATACGACAGCACCGCCCGGACAGTACGCGGTAACCGGACCGGGATCCATATCCGGGATACGGCATTACAGCAATGGAGTAAGGTTCCTGCATTGTTCAAAGATTTTATGGGCGAAGCCATTCCAAGGGATTTTGCGGGCTTTGCCCCATCTGTTCATTACAGGGATAACAGCGCCCGGAATGATATCGCGAGCATTAAGGTGACCAATGATAAAAAAAATCTTTACCTGCTTGTGGAAACGGCCCGGCCGGTTACGGCATATAACGGAACCGATCAGAACTGGATGAATATATTACTTAGTACGGGCGGGCATCAGCCGGATTTCGGAGGCTTTCATTATATCATCAATCGCAGGCCCGGCACCGGCGGCACCACTTCTGTTGAACGGTACGGAGGAAGCGGCGTGTGGTCCGGTGCGGGGGAAGGCCGTATGCATATATGGGGCAACCATATGCAGGTATCCATCCCGCTGCGCGTACTGGGTTTGAAGCCCGGCACATCGGTTGGCGTAAAGGTAGCCGACCATGTAACCCGGTATAATGATATCATGGATTATTATATAACCGGCGATAGCGCACCCATTGGACGACTGGCCTATTTATACCGGTTGAATTAAATAAAAGTGCTTGTGTTTCTGTTTAACAGGAAGCAGCCATTATAACATATAAAATTGTATACGCATGAAAGGGTTTATGAGTGGTCTGTTGCTGGGGTTGGTTACAGGTAATTTGCAGGCGCAGCCGCAGTCGTTAAATATTGTTCCGCAACCGGCTTCGGTCCGGTTAAAAAATGGGAATGTAAAACTGGAGCAGGATGCCACCATTTATGTGGATCGCAATGTTCCGGTGGATACGGCCTACTGGAACTCGGTGCTTATGGAAATCGGTCTTCAGCCACAGTGGGTAAGCGCTCCTCAAAAAGCCCGCATCCGTTTTACACTGAATACCGGGGCTCATGATCCTAAAGATGAATCTTATAAACTGGAGCTGCGTGCCGGCAATGCACAGAGCGTAGCAGTAAATGCGCAGGCCAACGGCAGCAAAGGATTGTTATATGCGCTGCAAACCCTGCGGCAACTGAAGCAGGAGGCTGAGGGGGTTTCCTTTCCGGCATGTACGATTGCCGATAAACCGGCGTTTTCCTGGAGAGCCTATATGCTGGATGAAAGCCGCAATTTTCACGGTAAGGAAATGGTAAAACGGCTGTTGGATGAAATGGCCCGTTTAAAGCTCAACACCTTTCACTGGCATTTGGTGGATGATCCGGCATGGCGGATCGAAATAAAAAAATATCCCCTGCTTACCCGGATCGGGTCAAGAGGGAATTACGGGCATATGGTGCATTTTCAAAACTCCGAAAGTCGCCTGGACAGTTTGTTTTTAGACCCTCCTGCACAATTCTATTTTCAGAAAGATATCCGGGAGATCATCGCCTATGCGCATGCAAGAGGGATTGTTGTGATCCCTGAAATTGAAGTGCCTGCGCATGCCTCTGCTTCTATTTTTGCGTATCCCTGGCTGGGGGCCAGCAGTAAGCGAACGGGGAAGCCCGTGCATTATGATCTGTATGATGTTACGGATCCCAAAGTAGAACAATTCCTGCATGATGTGCTCGATGAAGTGATTGCGCTTTTCCCGGATGGTATTATTCATATCGGCGGCGATGAGGCCGATTACCGGCATTGGAAAGATTCAAAACCGATCAACGACTTTATGAAAGCGCACGCGATCCCCACATATTCCGATCTGCAGGTTTGGGCCATCAACCGCATGTCGCAGTACATTGCTTCAAAGGGATACCGTATGATCGGGTGGAACGAGATCACCGGGGATAATATCCGGGAAGAAGCCCATATACAATCCGGTCAATCTGAACGGCTGGCTAAAGGGACCATTGTACAGTTCTGGGACGGAAAAGTAAATCTTGTAAACAAAGCGATCGCCCAGGGATATGATGTGGTGAATTCCGACCGGCATTTCACCTACCTTGATTATTCGTACGAGACCACGCCTTTTCAAAAGGCGTATATGTTTAACCCCATACCGGAGGGGGTAACCCCTGCCGATCAGAAAAAAATACTCGGGATCGGTTGCCAGATGTGGGGTGAATCTACACCAACCAGCGAGCGGATCTATTACCAGACCTTTCCCCGTATTGCCGCAGCTGCGGAGGTTGGCTGGATCCCTCCTGATGCGAAAAAGTCTTATGAAGACTTCCGTAAAAGGCTGGCTCCCATTGAAAAAATATGGACAGACAAAGGATATATCTTATATCAAAAAGGAAAATACTGATGAAATTACAGGGAAGCTGGTGGCTGCTTGTTTTGATGATTTGCTGGCATCCTGTAAAAGGCCAGCAATCAGCAGGTGCTACGGTTTTATTATACGACCAGGTGTTTGATGCAAAGGACCGGTATCCTGAAGTGATACTGCCCGGGGCGGGAGCCGGCTATACGGCAGAGGGATTGCAGTTACAGGCAAAGGGGCAGCTGGCCCGGCTGAATAAATATTATTCCCTTGCAGAACGCCTGGTGCGCTACCGCGTGCGCTTTTCGGCAGATGCAAAAGCTGTTTTTCAGAGTGATCAGGGCGATTTTAAAGCCTTTGTGGATATGACCCGGAAAACCATCAGTCTTCAGACCAGCCCGGTAACCCAAAAGAAAGCAAACTTCCTGGATCCGGAACATGAATATCTTGTAGAACTGCACCGGAACTACCAAACGGCCATGCTCCGGCTGATCGATTTATATTCCGGTGATGCGGACAGCATTACTGCTACAATGGACGGCACGGGCGGTGTACGGGCCGGTGCTGTGGGGCCGGGCTTCTTTGCCGGGCTTCAGCACGACTACTACTGTTTTGGGTTAGCAGAAGGAGCGGGTATGTATATAAAACAGATGACTGTGCTTTCAAAAGCCTGTAACCTGTTATTGCTGATCTATGGCGATTCTATTACAGAGCCGGAGAGTTATTTTCCCCGGACGGGCTTTGCGGCTTCCTGGACGCAGCTCATCCGGAAGGAGATCCGCGGAAGGGTAATCACCAGTGGCCGGGGCGGAACCACGATCAATGAGGTACTGGAGCGGATCAAAAATGAACTGCCCTTTGTAAAGGCAAAATATGTGATGGTGACCATTGGCACCAACGGAGGCAATACAGAGCAGAACCTCAGTGCCCTGGTGGAATACATCCGATCGCAGGGTGCCATTCCCATTCTTAATAACATTCCGGCCAATGAAAGCGGCAGCCAGGTGCCGGTGAATGCGCTTATTGAAACAGTGCGGCAAAAATACAGGATCAAGGGAGCACGGTTCGATAAAGCAACCTCAATACGATTTGACGGTGCTGTGGTAGATAAAACCACCATGTGGCATGAGGATTATGATTTTGGCCAGATCTATCATCATCCGAACGCAAAAGGATCGCGGCTGATGTTTCTGCAAACCTTAACCGATACCCCTGAAATTTATGAATAACGCAAAGCGGGGGCTGCTGGCCGGCGGACTGTTGCTGTCCTTGCTGGTTGCTGCGCGGGAAGAGAAGACAACAGCATACCCGGTGCAGCAGGTAACCAATGGTAAGATCTATACCGTTACCCAACGCAATACCCGCTATACATTTGATTCTGCAAAATATACGGTCTTTATACCCGATGGTGTTACCGTTTTGCAGGGTGTTTTTGTGCATCAGCATGGCTGTACCATGGAAGGCAGGGGCAGGGCCACCGCCTTTGATCTGCAATACCAGGCCTTTGCAAAAAAATGGAAACTGGCAATCGTAGGCCCCGATCTTTATTCTGCCAAAGGGAACTGCCATGACTGGAGGAATCCGGCATCCGGATCGGGCCCTGCGCTGATCCAAACGCTGGGGGATATCGGCAACGCCTCCGGGCATAAAGAGCTGGCAATGCTTCCCTGGCTGTTATGGGGCCATTCCGGCGGCGGATATTGGGCGTTATCCATGCTGAGGGAATACCCCGAAAGGATATTGGCGGTGTTTGGCTACTCGCCGGCATTTGAGCCGGGAGCCTATCCTCCTGCGGCGCTTCATGTACCGGTAATGATGCGGCATGCGGGGCCGGTGGGCGATGCCTGCTGCTGGCAAACATCAATAAAAGAATTTGGTAAACTGCGCTCCGGTGGCGGGTATGTCAGCATTGCCTGTACGCCTTATCAAACCCATAACTACAGTTATGTGCGGTATATGGCCATTCCGTTCTATGAGGCTGTATTACGGCAGCGGCTTCCCTCAAAACCCGGTGCCGGATACGGAGCTATGAAACCGGTAAACCGGTCCAAAGTGTGGCTGGGCGATACCGTACGTTATAATATATATCCGGAGCAGGGCTTCCCGGGTAATAAGAACAACGCGGCCTGGTTTCCCGATTCGGTAACGGCCGTCCGCTGGCGGGAGTATGTGATCACAGGTACTGTTACAGATCGCACACCACCACCGGCTCCCGGTAATATCCAGATGATACAGCCTGATAGTGGTACGGTAACGCTTACATGGAAGGCCGATGCAGATGTGGAATCCGGCATCAGTCATTTTAATATTTATAAAGATGACCGGCTGATCGGGCGTTTTCCGGAAACCGGCACCTATCAGCATTTTGATACGAACGGCGATGATGCTGATCCGCGGGAGCTGCCCGGGATGAAATGGACGGGCGTCGTCCGTGCTGCTAATGATCCCGGAAAAATGGCTGTCAGTACCGTAAATCTTTTTGGCCTGGAATCTGCAAAGACGGCATTGCCGTAAATAGGCTCTGGTGATTAACTAAAATCACTCCCCCTGCTACAGGTATTCGTTCCTTTAGCTGGTGCAAAAATTAGCTGCCGCAAATAGATACTGCTGTATCAATTAGGGCATAGCAATTCAGCAACTGAGCGTCCCGCCCCTCTCGGGGTCAATAAACGTGGCGGGATCTACTACTTTGCACTGAAGCGGATAGAAGCACCCCTCCGGAATCGTGCGGGAACCGGTTCCGGGGCCCTTTTTGGGCAAACAAAAAGGTACAGAGAGAAGAATCGCTGCATGCGTTTTGAAGGATTCGTGAGTTTTTGTATGCAGTATGCAGGCCGGCGTATGCTTTTGATTTACTGTTTTGCGGCGTAATTGGATTGGTGCTGAGTTCATCAGCAAGCCCCCAATAGGGACCATTGGATATGGATGCAGGTTCCACCAGCCATCCCGGTGATTGTATGCAGTACAACAGAAATAAAATGATATGATCGGTTTTTCAGATACATAATATTTTAAGAAACCGCTGTAGGCAGGGCCGGTAAATGCACTGCAGCAGTAATTGCAAAACATACAAAAGTGTACAGCGTTAACGCTCCCGCCCGGTTCTGCTCAAAGAAGTATCCGGCTTCTAAATGAATGGTACGATTGCCTTATAACATAAGGGCTCAACTTTTTCTTCTGATTTCAGTACAGGGCAGGACAAGAAAGAGAATCCGCTTCTTTAATTTCATATCCGATACTCAAAGAAAAAGTTTTTTAATAGGAATAATGATTGTAGTGTTTGCGATATGAAAGAGCAACTGCTTTTTTCATAGGTCCTGCTGTTAAGCAACGATAGAACTGTTTAAACGAATTGGTCTTGTTTCACGGGGCAGCGCTATGCCTGCCCGTGACGGAAAAGAAATAAATAAAAAACAATCAACACATGAAAATAAAAACCCTGCTGCGTTTTTCAAAGACGAGACGACTTGTTTTTAGCCTGGTGCTCAGTTGCACGCTGGCTTGTATAGCCGGCGCACAAACGCAGGACACGATTAAGGTGTTTGGTAAAGTAATGAACGTAGATGGCGCTGTGGTAGAGAATGCGACCGTAAGCATTAAAGGTACGGCCAGGGGTATGGTAACCGATGCGAATGGTAATTTTTTTATAACGGCTTCATCCGGTAAAGATTCAATAGAGGTATCTGCCATAAATTATAAAATCAAGACTGTACTGGCGCGTGCAGGAAAGGAACTGGTAATTGTGCTGGAAGCTGATGAGGCCGTGCAGGCGCTTGATCAGGTGGTGGTACAGGTGGGGTTTGAAGCACGCCGAAAAGAACAGGTGGTCGGGGCCGTAACATCCGTTAATCCGGAGGAGCTGCGCATTCCATCCAGCAACCTGACCACGGCACTGGCAGGAAGAGTGGCCGGGGTTATCGGCTATCAGCGCACCGGCGAGCCGGGCCGTGATAATGCAGAGTTCTTTGTAAGAGGGGTAACCACCTTCGGTTATAAGAACGGCCCGCTGATCCTGATAGATGGAATAGAATCATCCAGTACAGACCTGGCCCGCCTTACGGTAGATGATATTGCTGCGTTCTCTATTTTAAAAGATGCTACGGCTACTGCTGTATATGGCGCAAGAGGTGCCAACGGCGTTATTCTTGTAAATACAAAAAAGGGAAAGGTAGGCAGTGCAAAAATATCCCTGCGGGTAGACCAGGCTTTTTCCATGCCTACAAAGGACATTGAGTTTGCAGATCCGGTCACGTATATGAAAATGGCCAATGAAGCCGTGCTTACACGGGACCGGCTGGGCACCATTCTTTATTCAGACGATAAAATTAACAGAACAGGCCAGCCTGGCGCCAATCCCTATATTTACCCGGCCAATGACTGGAGGGAGATATTGTTTAGAGACTATACGAGCAACCAGCGTTATGCCCTTAACGTAAGCGGCGGCGGCGGGGTGGCACGCTACTTTGTTTCCGGTGCCCTGAACCAGGACAACGGTGTGCTGAAAGTAGACCCGGTAAATAATTTTAACAGCAATATCAATCTGAAAAGTTATTCCCTGCGCTCCAATATTGATATAGACCTTACCAAGTCGACGATGCTTACGGTAAGACTGTATGGGAATTTTGATGACTACCGGGGGCCGGTCAATAACGGCGAGGAAATGTACGGAATGGTGATGCGCTCCAACCCGGTCCAGTTCCCGGCCACCTTTCCAAAGGATTCGGCCCACGCCTATGTAAAGCATATCCTTTTTGGAAATAACGTAACCCGCAGCAACCGCGGCTCCCTCTATCTGAATCCTTATGCGGAAATGGTAAGGGGCTACCGCGACTGGAACCGCTCCAAAATGATGGCACAACTGGAAATAGCCCAGAACCTGGGGTCGTTGATAAAGGGCCTCAACTTCAGGGGCATGCTCAATGTAGAGCGCTATGCTTATAACAGCGTAACCCGCTTCTACAACCCGTTCTATTATGAGGTATCCAATTACGACCCGGTAACCCAGGAGTATTCCTATAATGTCATCAACTCTTCGGCAAATCCACAACCTGTTGGTCCAATAGGAACGGAATATTTGAATTATAGCAGCAACCCGCTCTTAAGAGAGGTAAACTCCAATTTTTATGCCCAGGGTGTTCTGAATTACGACAACCGGATCCGTGAAAAACATTCCATTAGTGGTATGTTGGTGGGCATTGTGCAGCAGCGGCTCAATTCCGCGGCCAATACCCTGCTGACCTCCCTTCCCTTGAGAAATACCGGGCTTTCCGGAAGGTTCACGTACGGGTACGACAGCCGGTATCATGCGGAGTTCAATTTCGGGTACAATGGTTCCGAACGGTTTTACCAGGACAAACGCTTTGGCTTTTTTCCTTCCGGTGGTATTGCCTGGACCATTCATAACGAGCCTTTCTTTGAAAAACTGAGGAATACGGTTAATACACTCAAACTTCGCTACACCTATGGTATTATCGGTAATGATGCCATTGGTTCTCCGGATGACCGCTTCTTCTATTTGTCTGAGGTGAATATGAATGCCACAGACAGAGGTGCCAGTTTTGGACGGGACCTGATAGGCGCCAGCCGGTACCTGCCCGGGGTTGCTGTAAACCGGTATGCCAATGAAGCGATCACCTGGGAAAAATCATACCAGCAGAACCTGGGCCTGGAGCTGGGATTGTTCAATGCCATTACCCTGAACGTAGACTTTTTCAAACAACACCGTACCAACATTCTTATGACGCGGGCGTTTATCCCCACCACCATGGGGCTGTCGGCACCCATACGGGCAAATGTGGGCGAAGCATCTTCACAGGGTATTGATGCCTCGCTTACGGTAAGCAAGTCTTTCGACAATGGCTTATACCTGTCGGCGATGGGCAACTTTACCTATGCTACCAATAAGTTCCTGGTAAATGAAGAGCCGCAGTATAAGGAGCCCTGGCGTTCCAAAGTGGGGCAGAATATTAACCAGGCATACGGGTATATTGCAGAACGCCTTTTTGTAGACGACGAGGATGCCCTTAACTCTCCGGCCCAGAATTTTGGCCGTCCTGTGCTGGGTGGCGATATCAAGTTCCTGGATGTAAATGGCGATGGACAGATCACCGCTGCCGACCAGGTGCCGATCGGTTATCCTACCGTGCCGGAAATTGTGTATGGCTTTGGCCCTTCAGCTTCCTACAAGGGCTTTGACCTTTCCTTATTCTTCCAGGGCCTGGCCAATGAATCGTTCTGGATCAATTATGGCGCCATTACTCCTTTTGTAGATGACCGGCAGGCGCTGAAAGTGATTGCCGATGATTTCTGGAGTGAACAGAACCAGAACATTTACGCGCTCTGGCCCCGCCTCAGCAACTTTGTGCATCCTAACAACGATCAGACGAGTACCTGGTTTATGCGAAACGGAGCGCTCCTGCGTCTCAAGACCGTGGAGTTTGGTTATACCCTGCCGCAAAAGCTGACCAATAAAATACGTTCCTCCGGTATCCGGATCTATTTTAGTGGCAATAACCTGCTTACGTTCAGCAAATTCAAGCTCTGGGATGTGGAGATGGGCGGCAACGGCCTTGCCTATCCCATTCAAAAAGTATATAACCTGGGTGTTCACTTCAATTTTAATTAAACTGATTAAAATGCATATAATGAAAAAAATTGCCGTTAGCGTTTTTATAGGGATCATATGCTGTCTTTCTTCCTGTAAGAAATACCTCGACATTGTTCCGGATAATGTGGCAACGCTCGAAAATGCCTTTGCCATGCGCGGTGAGGCCGAAAAATACCTGTTTACCTGTTACTCCTACATGCCCCGGGATGCAGACCCTAATGGCAACCCCGCCTTATTCGGCGGCGATGAAATATGGGAACTTCCGGATATTAATGAAACCAGTGCCTACCGCCGTCTTGCAGAGGGCGATCAGAATGTGATCAATCCCATCGGCGGCGATTACTGGTCTGCCATGTATCGGGCCATCCGGGATTGTAATATCTTCCTGGAAAATATCGGCCCCGTGCCGGATATGGAACCCCGGGAAAAACGGCAATGGATCGCCGAGGTAAAAGTGCTGAAAGCGTTTTACCATTTCCTGCTCCTGCGTATGTATGGACCCATACCGGTTATAAGGGTTAACCTGCCCATCTCTGCCGGTGTTAATGAGGTAAAAGTGCTCCGCGAGCCGGTAGACTCCTGCTTTAGCTACGTGGTGCAGTTATTGGATGAAGCAAAGGAGGATCTGCCGGCAACCATTGTGGACCCGCAGTATTATGGAAAAATAACACAGCCCATTGCCTACAGCCTCAAGGCCAAAGTGCTCACCTTTGCAGCCAGTCCGCTCTTCAATGGTAATGCTGAACAGGCCAGTCTTAAAAACCCTAATGGTACCCCGCTCTTCAGTGCGGAGGTTTCCGGTGCCAAATGGCAACGGGCTGCCGATGCCTGCCGCGAGGCCATTGCCGTGTGCGAAACAGCCGGCATAGCACTCTATAAACACCCCAATGTGAAAGCCGCATTTCTGATCAGCGATACCACACAAACCGAACTGAGCCTGCGTATGGCCTTTTCAGAAAAATGGAACTCCGAGATCATCTGGGCCAATACCCAAAGCTGGATCAACCGGGTGCAGATCCTTGCATCGCCCGATTGGGATCCCAGTCCGCAGGCAAGGGTATGGATGGATAACCGGTACAATGCACCATTGAAGGTTGTAGAACAGTTTTATACCAGCAACGGATTGCCGATAAACGAAGATAAAACCTGGAACTATACAGAGCGGTACAGTACCCGGCCTGCTACGGCCGCTCACCGCCTGTACGTGAGGAACGGTTTTACGACGGCGGCACTCAATTTTAACCGGGAGCCACGTTTTTATGCTTACCTGGGTTTCGATGGGGGCATCTGGTACGGGCAGGGCAGGTTTAATGATAAGAACGCCGATGATCTTTATTGGCTCCGGTTCAAACTGGGCGACCCGATCGGTAAGAGCTCTGCTTTCAATGGCCCTGTTACGGGCTATCCCATTAAAAAGTGGATACACCCGGATAATGTAAGAAGCCCGTCCAGTTACACAACCATCCAGTATCCCTGGCCAATTATGCGCCTGGCTGATCTGTATCTTTTGTACAGCGAATGCCTGAATGAGGTGAAAGGCCCGGACCCGGAAGTATTCCTGTATCTGGATAAAGTAAGGGAGCGGGCCGGTATTCCCGGGGTGCTTGAAGCCTGGGCCAACTTCTCTACCAACCCGGAGAAAGTAACGACCCGGAATGGTGTAAGAGAGATCATACAGCGCGAGCGGTTAAATGAACTGGCTTTTGAGGAACAGCGTTTCTGGGACCTGCGCCGCTGGAAACTGGCCCTTACAGAAATGAATAAAACGATCACCGGCTGGAATATTTACGGATCTACTACGGAGTCCTATTACCGGCCTACCAATATTTTTCAGCAGCGCTTTGGTATCAAGGATTATTTCTGGCCCATATCGGAAAATGATCTGAATGTAAACACAAACCTGGTACAAAATATCGGCTGGTAGCAATAGCACCGCATAACACATAAAATTTTACAAATGATGGAAAGGAAATATCAGCTGTTGGTTTTAGGGCTTCTTTTACTGGTGGCGTTTAACTGCACCCGGAATGAAGAATATGTAAACTATACAGATCCCAGCCTGCCGCCGCCGGCACAGGTGCACGACGTAAAGGTCATTCCGCAAAGTGGCGGAGCCTATATTGTTTACAAGATCCCCCGGGACCCCAACCTCCGGTATGTAAAGGCCGTTTATGAAACGGCCCCGGGCTCAAAATGGGAAGTAAAATCCTCTTATTATACGGATACCTTAAAAGTAGAAGGCTTTGGAGACACTCAGGAATACGATGTAAAGGTATACAGCGTAGGGAAAAATGAAAAAGAGTCCGAGCCGCTGGTGGTAAAGGTAAAACCGCTGATACCCGCTATTCAGTCGGTATACGAAACACTGAACGTTTCCGGAACCTTTGGCGGCATCAACGTAAAACTGCAGAACCCGGAGCGTGCCAACCTCGCCGTGGTGATCCTGCAGGATACCCTCCGTAACGGCAACTATAGTGAACTGACCACTTATTATACAGCAGCCGATCTGGTTAACTTTTCCGTAAGGGGTATGGATACCACTGAGAAAAAGATAGCCGTATTGTTGAGAGATCGCTGGAACAACAAAACAACGCGGAAAGAGTCTGTTATAAAACCCTGGTTTGAAAAGCTGATCGATAAAGGACCCTGGAAGGCGCTGGAGCTGCCCGGGGATAATTATGAGTATGTAGAGAACTATCCCTTACGTAAGATCTTTGATGGGGGCTTTGGTTACTGTTGTCTTTTTGCCACCAGAACGTACCAGTTGCCGCAAACGTTTACCCTTGACCTGGGCCGGCCGGTGGCCATCAGCCGTATGAGGACCTGGCTGCACCCGGAAGGTGCTTACCAGGGATCGCATCCAAAGAACTTTGAGATCTGGGGTGCCAACAGCGTCAATCCGGACGGGGATTATGTGGATCTTGAAAATAAGATTTACCGGAGTAACTGGATAAAACTGGGCACCTTCAGCTCCTTTAAGCCATCAGGAGAGGGTCCTGTAACAACAGAGGACAGGGACTATGCCCTCAACAGGGGTGAGGAGTTTGAATTTGAGGCCGGGATCCCCACGGTGAGGTATATCCGCTTTAAAACACTCAATACCTGGGGTATTTCCAGCGGGCAGGCACAGATCGTTATACAGGAGCTTACGCTATGGGGGCAGGACGGGCAGTAATTTTATCGAAAAAACAAACTTGAAAGAAATGAGAATCAGCATATGCTTATTTATTGCAGTACTGGCAACGGCCACCGGCTGCAAGAAAATGGACGATACGTATAAAAAATTTGTGATCCCGTCTGGTATCACTTATGTAGAGCGGGCCAAAGCAGTAAAAACATATTCCGGTTTAAACCGCGTAAAGTTTGCCTGGCCGGCGCCGGTGGATCCTTCGGTAACCCGGGCACGCATCTACTGGAATAACTTTTTGGACTCCGCAGAATTCCAGATACCTAAAAATGTGGATACCGTTGCTTATTTCCTGGACATACCGGAGGGAACCTATTCCTTTATTGTTAAGACTTTTGATGATGCGGGAAACCAGTCTGTTCCGGTGGAAGTGCAGGGACGGTCTGTTGGCACAACCTTTTTGTCCAATATGTTCAACCGCCCGCTGAGCCAGGTTTTTGTCGACAATGCCGACGGACAGCTGCGGTTATCATGGGGCGGTGCAGATACCTATAACGGCAGCATCGGTCACCAGCTCACCTACACGGATGAAGCAGGGGTTCAAAAGAAGTTATTCGTTAATACAACTGTTAATACGACCATACTGGCAGATTATAAACGGGGAACGGACATTTCCTACACCACCTGGTACCTGGCAGACACCACCTCCATCGACACACTGAAAACAGCTGCGGCTGTTGTTCCCGGCAATATGGTAAGATACCGGCTGGATAAATCCAAATTTAAAGAGATGAAGCTTGCAGGTGATGCGGATATGGCCTGGGGTTGGGTAATGCCGAATATGTGGGATGGCAAAACCAACGCCGAACCGGGCTTTCATACGGCGGATGCACCCTTCCCCCAGCATATTACTTTTGATCTGGGCGTGTCGGATTTTTCCCTGTATTCTTTCAGAACATGGCAACGCGAGGGTTTTCAATACAAGATAGGTAATATGAAGCGGTTCTCCCTTTGGGGAAGTAATAACCCTGCTCCGGAATGGAGTAACTGGACCAAGCTCGGTGATTTTACATCGGGCACCCATGTAATGACAGAGGGTGAGCTATTCCTGATACCGCCGGGTGCAGCGGCATACCGGTATATCAGGATACAGGTGCAGGAACCCTGGGATGGGAAAGCTGTGGGCGCATTTCATATCATGGAGATCGAATTGATGGGTAATTTTCGCACACCCGGCTAATGACTTCAAACGGTGTACATAAAGCAGTATTGTTATGAACATTAAAAAATTGATCAGGGTGGCAGTATTGTGGAACCTCGTTTTTGCCGCCAATGCAACCGTTGCAAAGGATACGCTTCCCGGTGCTTTTTCAATAGGCATCTTTTACGGACCCATGCCGGAAATGACCAATGATGAACAGTTCCGGTGGATCAGGGAGGCCCATGTGGATTTCATCCAGTTTATAGGAGACAGCCTGTTTAATTTTAATAAGGACGCCGCTGTTGCAGAGCGCAGGAACCGCCATATCCTCAACCTGGCGGCCAGGTATGGGCTGCGCTATTTTGTGCGCGACCCACGTGTGCGGGGCAGTGAAGCAGATATTGCAGCAATGGTAACTGCCTATAAAGGCCACCCTGGCCTGGGGGGCTATTTTATAGTGGATGAGCCGGGTAAGGATGACCTGGACTGGCCGGCCAACGCATATAAGACCCTGTTGAAATATGATGCCGCAGGGATCCCTTCTGTAAACCTGTTTCCCAATTTTGTTTATCCCGACTATGAAAAAGCCTATGTGGAAGCCTGGGTACATAAGGTGGGCAAAGAAAACCTGAAACTGCTTTCCTTTGATCATTACCCGTTGCTGGCCAGCGGAGTCTTTGGACCGGCGTATTTTAAAAATCTGGATGTGATCCGGCGGGTGGGTTTGCGGTATGGCATTGCTACTTCCATGTACCCGCAGTCGATGGGCATTGTAAATGCCTACAGGCGGCCGGATAGCAGTGAGCTGCGGTACAGCGCATATACAGCATTGGCCTACGGGATCAAAAACCTGGTATGGTTTACTTACAATACACCGGTAGGCCAGCCGGTGGAGCGTTTTACCAGCGCCATCATCGACAGCCTGGGAAATAAGACCGATCTGTACGAGCCGTTCAAAAAACTGAACGCTGAGCTTAAGCGGTTGGGCAGGACCATCGGATCACTGGATGCCCTGGAAGTATACCATTCAGATACGCTGGATGGTACCGCAGGGCTGACCATACCGGATGATTTTTTCTGGAAACCGGCGGATAAGAGCCAGCGTATGATCCTTACACATTATAAAGATCCCCGAACAGGGCAATCTTTTGTAATGGTCGTGAACAAATCGCTGAAAAACAGGGAGACCTTTTCATTCCGTATCAATAACGGGGTCAAAAAGATACAATATGTATCGGCACGGGATGGAAAGCCTCATCCCACCCGGTATAAGCCGGGTACGGTCTTTACGGATATATTACTGCCGGGAGCAGGAAAACTTTACGCTTTAAAGGGGAACTGGTAATTTCCGGGGACCAACACAAACAATACGAATCAAAAATAAAACACCGGATGGCATTAAAAGGTACATACATCAACATATTGGTTTTTGCACTTTTCCTTTTCGGAACGAAATCCGGTTACACTCAGGAAAAGGATATCATAAACCCGGAGGACCTGCGTTTTTTAAAAGGGCTTACACAGGCAGTACTGGATAGTGCACGGGTTTATCCGGGCCAGCCACTGCCCGCTCCTTTTGGCGTTAACAGAACGGGTGGTACATTGATCCGGCCCGGGGGCAGGGCTACTTATCCGGCCTTCTGGATACGGGATTATGTCATGAGCCTGGAAACAGGATTTGTACCCGCCGCTGAACAAAAGCATATGTTGTTGCTTACAGCCGCCACGCAATGCGATCAGACAAGGATCACCAAGGGCAATGGCATGATTCCTTATGGGGCCATTGCGGATCATATCCTGGCAGATAACAGCATGCCGGTTTATTTTGCCGGAACCTATGATGTGGAGGAACAGGGAACGCATGAATTTGGTTTTTTTCCGCCATACTGCGATCAGTTTTATTTCATCAGGATGGCAAAACACTACATCACCTCCACCGGTGATTGGTCGGTTCTGAATAAAGAGATCAATGGTACAACACTGGCCAACAGGCTGGAGATCGCCTTCCGCGTTCCCCCGGCGCATACCGGTACCCATATTGTTCACTCCATAGAGAAATATCGTGCGGTCGATTTTGGATTCAGGGATGCCATTCATATTACGGGCGATTTGCTTTATCCTTCATTACTGAAGTATGAGGCCGCCCTGGAGCTTTCTGCCATTTTTAAGAAAAAGGGCAACCCCGCAAAAGCTGCTGCGTATAAAGCGATCGCAGACAGCCTGAAGGCCGCCATTCCCGGAATATTTACGGATGCTGGCGGCATGTTGCGGGCATCTACCGGCAAGAGTGCACAAAGAGATGTATGGGGCACGGCGCTGGCCATTTATTTAAAGATACTTTCCGGTAAAGCGGCAGAAAGAGCGGCTGCCGTACTTTCCGATGCATATGCTGCGGGCTCCCTGTCCTATAAGGGTGCTATACGGCATGTTCTTACAACAGATGACTTCAGTGCAGCTACCGCCTGGGAGGGTGCTATTCCCGGAGCTCCGTTAAACCAGTATCAGAATGGTGCCTACTGGCACACGCCGGTGGGCTGGGTAGCGTATGCCATCTGGCTTGCTGACAAACAAAATGCCCGAAAGCTGGTAAAGGAGTATATTGCTGAATTGAGGGATACGGACTTTCGCAGGGGTAGCCGCTTTGCCGGTCCTCTGGAATGTTTTCATCCGCCGTCCTATACCCGTGGACCGGTATACCTGACGTCGGTATCCTGCCCTTATATTGTTTTAAATACGATGATGAAAGAACGTTGATGCATATGGCTGCCGCTCATCCGTAAAAGACCTGGAATGCTGTACGGGCCATTCATCCCTTAACCGCTATAATTATTGACGATCACATGAAATTTATACGTTTTTTACTACTCCCCATGTTGCTGGCGGCAATGTGCCCAAAAAATGATCTGACCGCCCAAACGCTTCAACCTGTAAGGCTTACCTGCGAATTTATGGCGAACCCCCTGGGGATCGACAGGGCCCGGCCGGCTTTTAGCTGGATCTTTAAGGCCAGCGGCCGTAACCGCAAACAATCAGCCTATGAAATCATCGTCAGCACCGATAGTACGCACCCTGTCAAAAGCCGCAGCTGGAGTTCGGGAGTGGTTCATACTTCAAAGTCCAATGTGATCGTTTACAGTGGCAAACCGCTGTCCTCCTTTACACGGTATTACTGGAAACTGCGGGTTTGGGACCAGGATGGTAAACCCTCTGCATGGAGCCCCAATACCTGGTTTGAAACGGCGGTGCTGAATGCCGGTGAGTGGACGGCACAATGGATCGGCGATGGAAGTAAGCCGCCCCGGAGCGAAGAGGATTTTTATAAAGACCGGCCCGCGCCGGTGTTCAGAAAAACATTTGAAGATACCCGGAAAATTGCCGGGGCGCGTTTGTACATTACCGGCCTGGGCTATTACGAAGCCTATATTAACGGACAAAAAGCAGACCGGGAAATGCTGGCCCCGGGATGGACAAGTTTTGATAAGACCGTATTATACCGCTCGCTGGATATCACTTCGCTGATGCAGGATGGTTCCAACACTGTTGGGGTAATGCTGGGCAATGGATGGTATAACCCGCTGCCCCTGCACATGTGGGGATCGCGCAATTTAAGAGAACACCTTCGTATTGGAGAACCCTGTGTAAAAGCCATGATCAGGATACAGTATGCAGATGGCACCACCGGTATTATTGCAACAGACACTACCTGGCAAACGGCACCCGGCCCTGTTATAAGGAACAATGTTTACCTGGGAGAACATTATGACGCCCGTGCCGGCATAGAAAGCTGGAACGGTTCCGGCGGCATTTGGGCTGCAGCCCGACCGGCTGTTACCGTACAGGGGCCTGCGGGCAGGTTGCAGGCGCAGTTGCAGCCGGGGGTGGAAATTACAAGGGTGATCCGCCCGGTAAAAATAACCGAGACCAAACCGGGCATTTACCTGGTGGATATGGGGCAAAACTTTGCCGGGGTGGCCCGCATTCGTCTTAAAGCACCCGCCGGCACACAGGTAACGCTCAGGTATGGAGAGGATGTGTACAAGGATGGCAGCTTAAATGGAATGACCTCCGTGGCAGGGCAGGTAAAATCGGGCAATGGAGGCCCCGGCGCACCTGCTATAGCATGGCAGGAAGACCGGTATACGGCTGCGGGTAAAGGCGAAGAGGTCTGGCATCCCCGGTTTACGTTTCACGGGTTCCGCTATGTGGAGCTGACGGGATGGCCGGGCAAGCCACAGTTGTCCGATATTGAAGGGTTGCGTATGAGTGCCGCGGTGGAAGAAACAGGTAGCTTCAGCTGCTCCAATACGATGTTCAATAAACTGGCGGAAAATATTCGCTGGACCTTTTTAAGTAACCTGTTCAGCGTACAGTCCGATTGTCCTGCCCGCGAAAAATTCGGCTACGGTGGTGATATGTTCTGTACGGCGGAGGCATTCAATTTTAATTTTGATATGGCCAATTTCTACCGGAAAGTGTTGCAGGATCATGAAGACGCTCAGCGGCCGCTTGGAGGTATTACAGAAACGGCGCCTTATATGGGCATCGCCGACAGCGGCCCCGGGGATCATTCCGGTCCACTGGGATTCCAGATCGGCTTTGGCTATGTGATCAAACAGGTATATGATTTTTACGGGGACCAGCGGGTGATCCGCCAGCATTACCCGGCGCTCACACGGCAGATGCAGTTTCTTACAGATCGTGCCAAAGCTCATTTGTATGATACAGACCTGAGTGATCATGAATCCCTGGATGAAAAACCATTTGCATTTGCTGCATCCTGCTTTTATTATCACCACATCCGGTTAATGAGCGAATTTGCCGGCATCCTGGGCGAAAAAGCCGATCATAAAAAATACAGCCTCCTGGCCGACACGATCCGGCAGGCCATTGTCCGCAAGTTTTACAATAGCAGCAATGGGAAATTTGATAACGGTACCCAATCGGCACAATTCTTTGGCCTGTGGTATGATCTGCTGGATCAACAGCCGGAAGAAAAGGCGCTGGCAGCCATGGAGCGGGCCGTTGCGGCAAAAAACGACCACCTTTCTACCGGTATCTTTGGTACGAAGATGCTTTTTGATGTGCTGCGCAGGCATAACCGGAACGACCTGGCTTATACCATCGCCGATCAGCGCAATTTTCCCGGCTGGGGCCATATGATTGAAGGAGGCGCAACCACCCTTTGGGAAACCTGGAAGTATTCGGATAATACCTACTCGCAAAATCATCCCATGTTCGGATCGGTTGGCGAATGGTTCTACCGCTCGCTGCTGGGTATCAATGCCGGTGCACCGGGCTTTGAGAAGATCATCATCAAACCCCAGCCAGCCGGAAATCTTACCTCGGCCAGCGGTACCTACCGCTCAGTAGCAGGCACAATCAACAGCAGCTGGAAGAAAGAGGGCACCGGTTACCAACTGACCGTTACCATACCACCCAATACCAGCGCAGAAGTATGGATCCCTGCCGCTGCGGGGGCAACCATTACAGAGTCCGGAAAAAGCATCCGGATGATGAAAGAGATCCGCGTATTGTCCGTCAATGAGCAGTATACGGTTGTGCGGGTTGGGTCAGGCGATTACCGGTTCGTTTCCCGGTAAAAAAGAACCCGGCTTCTTTATGGCGTATCATAAATAACCGGAATTATAGTGCATATTTGCAGGAACGGTTGGCCATTATTGATTAGCAGCGCTGGGTATAAAACATTTAGATAGCGTATTATAAACGGGAACAGTCGTATCTGGGAGCGGTTGATCCGGGGCATGCCCGGTCAATATCCCCACAGACCGGTAAGCGGGTTTATAAAAATAATGTTGATACGGATTCTTTATAAAAGGCCCGGCGGCGCATTACAAACAGCAATGATCGTACCGCAGGATATTGGGCACGGACCTGTCTGCAATCAATAAGATACGGTTACATAGGGCCCTGTACAAAATGAAGCGCATGAAATATTCTGTATTCCTTTTTCTTTTGATCGTCAGTGATGGTCTGGCGGCACAGTCTCCCGGATCAAACACGGTAGCTACGGATGCTGTTGGCAGAAAACTACCCGCTTATGAAGAAGCAGGCGGTATAAAGAAAGACAAATTTGTCGGATTATTTTACTGGACCTGGCATACCCGGCTGGCTGCAAAGAATCCGCCTTTTAATGTAACAGAATACCTGGCAAAAAATCCCGCAGCGGTGCATGATTATCTGAACCCCATATGGCCAAAGCGGAGCAGCCCCTGGTTCTGGAGTGAGCCGTTGTTTGGTTATTACCTGGATACCGATGCCTGGGTACTGCGCAAACATGCGGAGATGCTGGCCGATGCAGGTGTGGACGTGTTGATCTTTGATTGTACCAACGGGAATGAGACCTGGAAGGAATCCTACATGAAGCTCTGCGAAGTGTTTACACAGGCAAGAAAGGATGGTGTAAGAACGCCGCAGATCGCATTTATGCTGCCCTTTGGGTTAACCGAAGGTGGTAAGGAGATCATAAGGGAACTGTATGCAGATCTGTACAGGCCCGGTAAATACAGGGACCTCTGGTTTATCTGGAAAGGTAAACCGTTGATCATGGCATTACCGGAGTTTACGCAGGAATTGAAGGGCAAGCCGGCTGATCCGCAGCTGTCAAAGGAGATCCATGCTTTTTTTACATTCAGGCCGGGGCAGCCGGTATATAACAAAGGGCCCGAACGGCCAGACCACTGGGGCTGGCTGGAAATTACACCGCAACACGGGTTTGTAAAGAATGCAGCCGGAGGGTTTGAACAGGTTACGGTTGGCGTGGCGCAGAACTGGACCAAAGAGCGGGGGCTTACGGCAATGAATGCACCCGGTTCTTTTGGCCGGAGCTACACACATGCAAAAGGACAAATTACGGATCCGGGGGCAGTTAATTACGGGTACAATTTCCAGGAGCAATGGGACCAGGCATTAAAAATGGATCCGGAGCTCATCTTTATTACCGGCTGGAATGAATGGGTTGCAGGCAGGTATGACGTGTGGCAGCAGCAGTCCAATGCATTCCCCGACGAGTTTAACCAGGAAGGCAGCCGGGATATAGAACCTATGAAGGGCGGGCATGGCGATAATTATTACTACCAGATGGTAAGCAATATCCGCCGTTTTAAAGGAATGCCCCGGCCGGAGGTGGCCTCCCCGCCGCAGACCATTATGATCGACGGGCAGTTTGCAGAATGGAACCCGGTTACTCCCTCCTTCCGGTCGTACCGGGGCAATACCCTGCATAGGAATCATCCTGGCTGGGGTAGTCTGATGTATACCAACAATACCGGCCGTAATGATATTGTACTGGCTAAAGTAGCCCGGGATAAGGACTATGTATATTTTTATGTGGAAACGGCTGCGCCACTCACGGCACGTACCGATCCGGGCTGGATGCGGTTGTTCATCAATATCGACGGGGATAAGAACACCGGATGGGAAGGGTATGATTTTGTTGTTAACAGGATCAGTCCGGGGATCAGAGCAATAGTAGAGCGAACGGATGCTGCCTGGAACTGGCAAAAAGCTGGTGAAGCCGATTATGCGGTAAAAGGCAATAAGCTGGAGCTGAAAATAGCCCGGTCATTACTGGGGATCAGCGGTGAGCCGGATTTCGAATTTAAATGGAGCGACAATATGCAGCAGCAGAACGACATCATGGATTTCTGGCTGAATGGTGATGCCGCACCGGCGGGAAGGTTTAATTACCGGTATCGCACAACAGCACTTCAGCCGTGAGCATATTGTATCAAACGCCTGCATCTGTTGCAGTGCATTCCTATAAGGAAGGCCGCAACGTAAGTCTGAAGGGTACTTTTTGCCGCTCTGTAGATCCGGAAAGAATGGCCTGGGCAGTTAAAACGCCCATCTCATAAAAATCAGAAGAGATCGTTGTAATGCCATCCAGGATCACCCGTTTAAAAGGGGTTTCATTATAGGAAATAATACCTACCTGCTCCCCGATCTTCAGGGAGGTAGGCTGTATCTTTTCAATAAGGGTTACCAGGTCTTCTTCGATCATATTAATATAAACCTCTCCCTGTTTGATCGGCTCATTCTGTATATCGCTGATGATCTTATAGGAAAAAGCATTGTCCTGGCAAAAATGTGTAAAGCCCTTTTTTATTTCTTTGGGATAGTAGCTGTTAACCGGGAAGATCAGTTTGATGGTATGGTATTTAACCAGGTTTTCCAGCGCCTCCGTTAAGGCATGGTAAATATCATTTTCATAATCGATATATACGGCGCCATAAGGTCCTTTTACCTCGGGCAGCAATTTATCCAGCAGGATCAGTTTTTCTTTGGGGATCATATCAATGACCTCATAGGCCCGCTCGCCACTGTCGATGAAATGCGGAATGATCACATAATGGGTATAGGGGTCCTTGTTCCCGGAAAGCAGGCTTTTGAATAAATGAAAATCATTATTGTAAATATAAAAATCAATACCCGCATGATCACCGAGCTCATTCACCAGTGCATCGTAGACCTGCTTTTTGGGTGTGCTCAGTTTGTTAAAGAGCAGGAACAGCTTCAGCGGCCGCCGGAATTCCGTATTTTCAATAAAATAACCTCTCCGCGGAACGGCTTTAATAACGCCCAGCTGCCGCAGCTGTTTATAACCCCGCTCCACCGTATCCCGTGCAATATCCAGTTCAATGCTGAGTTCATTGATAGAGGGCATATTGTCCCCGGCCCGGATGGTTCCTTTTTCAATTTCTCTTAAAACGGCATTTACGATCTGCAGGTACTTTGATGTGCTCGAATAAGGATCTACCTGGATCAGATCAAGTAACGTTTCTTTTTTCATCGGCAATAAAGAATGATTTAACAAGAGCCAAAGTAGGTCTAAAAAATGAATATAAGAAGGAAAAAGGAGGTCATTAAAATAAAAAAAGGTTTCGGGTCAAGACAGGATAGGAATGCTGATTTGTATTTTTAAGTTTGTTGTGTTTAGAATTTTTTTGAATCACTCTTTTATGGAAAGCTTGCTGAATACAACAACGATGCATCCTCGTGACCAGATTACATTAATAATGCTCCGGATCTATGACAGGGTATTAACAACAACCTCCGGGGGCAATATATCGATCATTGATGAAGAAGAAAATATCTGGATCACGCCGGCCGGTGTTGACAAAGGAGTACTGAAGCCCTCGGATATCGTTTGCGTCAAAAAAGACGGAACCCTCGTTGGTGCGCATAAACCTTCGTCGGAGTATCCGTTTCACCGCGCTATTTATAAAAGACGTCCTGATATAAAAGCCGTAATACACGCACACCCCCCGGGTATTGTAGCGTTCAGCATTGTACGTAAGGTGCCCGATACCCGTGTACTGCCGCAGGTACGCGCGGTTTGCGGTGCCATCGGCTACGCGCCCTATGCATTACCGGGGTCGGAAGCGTTAGGGGAAAATATCGCCGGTGAATTTAAGGAAGGCGTTTCTGTGGTCATTATGGAAAATCATGGCACAGTGATCGGGGGTAAGGACATTTCCGACGCTTATCAGAAGTTTGAGTTGATGGAGATCACCGCAAAATCCATTCTTTACGGCAGCCGCATCGGCACCGCACAGCTTCTGACGGATCACACTATAGAAAAGCATTTAAAGCGCTGCTGCAATACCCTGCCGGAAGAAGATGAAACGCAGCCTTTTTCGGCGATCAGCAGGGAAAAGCGGGCGGAACTGCACAAGATTATCACCCGTGCATGCAGACAGGGACTGATGCTGGGCGCCTATGGATCGGTATCCACCAGATGGGATGGCGATGATTTTATCATTACCCCCGATCAAATTTCCAAATGGGATCTTACTCCCGGTGATATGGTACAGATCCGGAACGGGAATGCGGAAAAGGGAAAAATACCAGATAAAGCGGTACTGCTGCACAAGGCCATTTACGAGCATCACAAAGACATAAATGCGATCATTATTACACAGCCTACCTACCTGACAGCCTTTGCCATAACCGGAGCAAATTTCAATGTGCGCACGATTCCGGAAACCTGGATCTATCTTCAGGATGTGCAAATGAGTGAGCTGGGCTGCCAGTTTTCGGAAGAAGGAGCGGTGCAGCCGGTCGTATCGGCCGATTCGCCCGTGATGATCATAAAAAATGAATGTGTGGTGGTTACCGGTAATAAGTTATTACAGGCCTTCGATTACCTTGAAGTAGCAGAATTCAGTGCAAAATCATTAATATTGTCTGCTTCGCTGGGAGCAATGATCCCGATAGAGGACAACGAGATCGAGGAGCTGGGTAAAGTGATGAGCCGCTGGAAAAACTATGAATGGAAAATATAAAGAACAACGATTCACGATATAGAAAAAAATTACGATGAGTAATAAATATGCCATTATACTCGGGAACCTTGGAAATACAAGGGACCGGTTTTGCCAGGGGTATAAGCAAAACCCCAGCTCGGAAGAAATGCTGAAACAGGCGCTGGAGCGGATGCCGCAGATCCAGGGTATAGAACTGGTGGGCACCTGGGATATCCGGCCGGATAATGTGGCGGATATGAAGAAACGACTGGATGATGCCGGTGTTGCCTGCGCCAGCATCATTCCGGATACCTTCGGGAACCCGCTTTTTGGAAGAGGCAGTCTCACCAGTACCGATGCAAAAGTACGGCAGGCCGCCCTGGATTATTTACGCCAGATGAGTGAAGTGGCATTGGCGATGGATTGCGGGATCGTGAATTTGTGGCTGGGTCAGGATGGGTACGACTACCTGCTGGCCACCGATTATGACCAGGAACGGAACTGGCTTACAGAAGGTACAAGATCCGTTGCAACAGAATTCCCTGCACTTCGCTATGCCCTGGAATACAAACCGAAGGAGCCCCGTAATTTTTCGTACCATGCACGGATGGCAGATACCATCCTGGCGGCAAAGGAAACCGGCTGCTCAAATGTGGGGGTTACTATTGATACCGGCCACAGCTTTTATGCCGGTGAAAATGTGGCAGAAGCCGTTGTATTGGCCAAACGTGCCGGCAACCTCTTATATCATATGCATTTTAATGACAACCACGGCAGCTGGGATGATGATATGATCGTAAGCAGTGTACATTTTACCACTTATGTGGAGCTGCTGTTCTGGTTGCGTAAAACAAGTTATGAAGGCTGGATCTCCATGGATCAGTATCCTTACCGGGAAGATGCCGTGGATGCCATCTCCGAAAGTATATGGTGGGTAAAAAAGTATGAGCAGATCGTAGATGAATACTATGATGAGATCGGGCAGCTCATCCGGGAAAATGATGCGGTTAAAACCTCCCGGTTCTTGCGGAAGCTGATCCGTTAAGAACCATTGCTGCAGGAAATTGTTTGGGGTATGATAACGGATTGCCGCAGGGCTGGGAGGCCCTGTTTCATGTTTATAATATTCAAACGGACGAGGTATGCAAACAAGAATGCCTGTTACGGCTGTTTTTGATATTGGAAAAACCAATAAGAAATTGCTGGTTTTTGACGAATGCTACAATGTAGTTAAAGAAGCGGTCATGCGCTTTGATGAAATTACGGATGACGACGGGTTTCCCTGTGAAGACCTGGAGGCGCTTGGGAGGTGGGTGCAGGAACAGTTCCGTGCGTTAAAAAAAGATCCGGGATTGCAACTAAGGGCCGTGAACTTTTCAACATACGGAGCCTCGGTTGTATACCTGGATAAAGAGGGGGATCCGGTGGGATATTTGTATAATTACCTGAAGCCATACCCCGGGGCACTGCAGAAATCTTTTGAACAGGAACGCGGAGGTGCTGTTCCTTTTGCTATGGCAACCTGCACGCCGTTAATGGGACATCTGAATGCCGGCATGCAGTTGTACTGGATGAAAAAGGAAAAACAGGACCTGTTGCATAAAGTAGCGCATATCCTTCATTTCCCGCAATACCTGAGTTACCTGCTTACAGGAAAAAAGGTGACGGAAATAACCCACCTGGGGTGCCATTCCGGGATGTGGGATTTCAGGAAGAACCGGTATCATACCTGGCTGGCAGAGGAAGGGTTACTGGAAAAATTGGCGCCCATAACACCGGGCAGTGAGGCTGTGCATGTAAAAAATGAATATACCGGCGAACCCATTGTTATCGGAACCGGTTTACATGATAGCTCTGCGGCTGTTATACCCTACCTGCAGCGTTTTCCGGATCCCTTTATGATCCTGTCAACCGGCACCTGGTCCATTAGTCTCAACCCTTTTAATCAAACATTACCGAATGCAACAGAGTTGTCAAAGGGCTGTCTGAGTTATCTTGGTTATACAGGTAGTCCGGTAAAAGCATCCATGCTGTTTGCCGGTAATGATCATGATATGCAGGTAAAACGGATTGCGGCGTATTTTGACAGCTCGCCCGGGTTCTATAAATCGGTTATGCCGGACCGGGAGGTCCTGAACCGGCTTTTATCAGAACCGTATGCTGCTTGTTTAAACGGGGAGGAAACAGCTGTTATAAGTGCCACAACACCTTCGATCTTCCGCTTCAGGGATCTGCAGCAGTATCGGGATACATCGGAGGCCTATCATCAGCTGGTGGCGGATATTGTTACACAACAAAGAGCCTCTTCGGAAATGGTATTGGGTAATGAAGGCTCCCGGCAAATATTTGTGGATGGGGGGTTTAGTAAAAATCAGCTGTACATGCAGTTGCTGGCCGCTGCATTCCCCGGGTTGAATGTATATGCCACCACAATGGTACAGGGTACGGCCCTTGGAGCAGCGCTTGCCTTGCATCACCACTGGAACCGGAACCCGCCTGCCGCTGACCTGGTTCATCTGAAAAAATATTCGGTTGCCGGGTGGTGGAAAAAGAACCCGGCATAAGAGGACTGGTATACAGAAGCGACGCGGTATCAACAGTCGTTACATTGTCTTACCATTCCGATAGCCCTTGGAGCCAGCGATGGACCCGGATAATTTTTCCGCCAAATGGCTTTATCCTCTTCTGTCAGATAAAGCGCCTTATGGTTAGCAACGGTTGGTACTGCATTCATGGTTAGTCTTTTTTATAAATGTTGACGCCTGGTTTTACGAAACCATTTTTTAAACCATCAGGTTTGGTGCTTATCCCGCCATTTGGCGTACCGGTCTACCATTTTACCATTGCTTTCTCGTAGGAACAGCATACCTACAGCATCCATTTCTTTAAAAATTTCACGAAAGCAAGGAGGAACAATATTCTCATTTTTTAATTTGTTATAAACGAATATAAAACACTATTCAATGACCTGATACCATGTCCCTTTGCCTACACCATTTTTTTGGAGATGCTTATTTTCAACTAATGATTCCAGGTGTTTTTTAATGGTATTCCTATTGGCATTGGTTATAGCAACAGCCTCCTTTACGGTAATGCGCCCTCGTGATTTAGCTATTTCAAGAATTTTTAGCGATAACTCAGGAAGCTGGGCCATTAATAATTTTTCCCGGTCTACTTTTACTGCCAATCGTTGCTTTTGATGGTTTAAGGCGTTTAAAAAAAACAATATCCAGGGTTGCCAGTTGGGAGCATCACTTTTTATAGAGCCCTGGGTTTGACGCAGCGCCAGATAGTAGCTTTCTTTACTGTGTTCTATTACCGCCTCAAGGGAACTATAAGGAGCGTAAATATATCCGCATTTTATAAGTAAATAAGTTGTCAGTACCCGTGATAAGCGCCCATTACCGTCCTGAAAGGGATGAATGGCTAAGAACTCCACAATGAAAAGAGCAATAACGAGAAGAGGATGGAGCTTTTTCTTTTCTAATGCATCATTCGTCCATTCAATAAGATTTTGCATACGCATTGGCGTTTCAAACGGGCTTGTTGTTTCAAATACGATTCCAAGGCTTTTGCCATCGGGTCCAAAGGCTTCTACATGGTTGGGGGATTTTTTATAATCTCCTTTATGCCAACCGTCCTTGCCACTGTATTGCAGGAGTTCGGCGTGGAGTTGTTTAATATAGCTCTCAGAAAGAGGGATAACATCATAATATTGAAATACTAAATTCATGACGGAAGAATAACCGGCAACTTCCTGTTGATCCCGTGTCTCAAATTTTTGTATAGACAGGCTGCTTAATAACCTTTCAACTTCCTGGTCACTCAACTTACTACCTTCTATACGGGTTGAAGAGCCTATACTTTCAATAGTGGCCACTTTTTTAAGAGCATTCAGTTGTTCAGGGGCTAATTGTCCCAAGGCCTTCCAGGCTCCTTTAAATTCATCTATTTCTGAAATCAAGGATAAGATCTCTGGCGTAATTTGTATGGTTGATGAATTTATACCCATATTTATATCCAAAAGTATCCATAAATATTCAGGATATCCATATTTATATCCAAAAATATCCATAAATTATGCTGGAAGAAAATATCTCCGGAAAATTTAGCGGTAAGACCACCAAAAGGGTATATTTCTGTTGATTCAAAGGGCCTGTTCATCCCCATTTTTTCCCAATTTTGGCAGGAATCGAAAAATTAGCCAAATTTTTATAAGTTTTGATTATCAGTAGAGGTACTACTCTACAGATGGCCGCTTGTTTGTTCGTATTTTACAGGTGAACAAAGAGGGCAATCGGTAACCGGTCGAAAAATAGCAGGAGCAGTAAAAGAGCAGGCTTTATCCGGACTCTGATCGTATGTGTAACGATACAAGCTGTAAATGAAAAACAGGGACCTTAAAACCTTGCCGACTCCGGGCTGCGGTGCCGGTTCTTTTTCGGGCTAAACAGGACTAGCTTTAGCGGGGGGTGGCTTTCAGGAGGCCTGATTTGTAGCTCGGGTGGAATGAAGATGTTAGGGAAATGGGAACGCGTGCCGGTTGAAGCAACGTGTTCCGGGAAGCAGGGGTAAACGGTATTGAATGGCGTTGTTTGTTTAAAAGACCCGTTTCGGGCAGCTGTTCCGGGTAGTACCTGTAACCGGAACGGTGGGATATATGCAATGTTTACAGCGCCGTGCTTTTATTTTTACGCATACTTTTCTTTATGGTTTCCCGGTGCATAGTACCCCAGGAAGAAAGAGCATCCAGTACATCGCCCAGGGTGCCGGCATATTCGGTTAGCTCATAGCTGACCACTACAGGGGTACCGGTAAATACCCGGCGGTGCACAAAGCCGTTCAGCTCAAGGTCTTTCAATTCCGCGGCAAGCGCCTTGGCCGAAATGCCTTCAATAGATCGCTGCAACTCATTAAAGCGTTTGCTGCCGGTCTTTAATGCCACTATGATCCGCAGTTTCCATTTACCGCCGATGGCATACAACGCATCTCCAACCGCCATCAGATTGGCATTACAAGCTTCAGCTGAAAGATGCACATCGCTGCTGTTCAATTTTGCCATGATCCTATTGTTGTTGAACTGCAAAGATACCCACTTACGTCTTGTATAGTGCTTACCTTTTGTATAGTGCTTACTTTTTGTAAGCGGTCTGAAATAACTTTGTACCCGTAAACAAAAAAATAAATTATGGCACAAACAAAATGGTTATCCGATGTTACACATAGTGAGCTGGGTTTTAAGATCCGGCACTTAATGATCAGTAATGTAACCGGTTCTTTCCGGGATTTTCAGGTAGCGGTAGATGCACCCGGAGATGATTTTAGTAAAGCACAGGTAAAACTCACGGCCCGTATGGATTCTGTGTCAACCAATAACGAGCAACGGGATGCGCACCTCCGCAATTCTGATTTTTTTGAAGTGGAGAAGCACCCGGAACTGGAATTTGTATCAACGGGCATCGAACGCAAAAGTGATGATACCTTCGATCTGCGCGGCAACCTGACCCTGAAGGGCATTACCCGGCCGGTGCAGCTGCATGTAGAGCACAACGGCACTACAAAAGATCCCTGGGGTAATGAGCGGGCAGGCTTTTTTGTTACCGGTAAAATTGAACGCAGCCAGTGGGGGATCAACTTTAACTCGGTACTGGAAACGGGCGGCATCGCACTGGGCGAGGAAGTAAAGATCCAGAGTGAGCTGGAACTGGTAAAGCAGGCTGTGGAAACACCCGCATAAAAAAAAGACGATGGAACGAACGATCATAAGAACCGAAACCCCGGAGGTCCGTCCGGGGTTTCTGGGTTCCGGTCATACCGCCCGCCAGCTGGTGGGGGCCGATCCTGTGGCTTCGGACCCTTTTATCATCCTGATGGATGATGTACTGGATAAAAAAGACACCGAACCGGCAGGCGGCGCACATCCGCATGCCGGTTTTGAAACGGTGTCCCTACTGCTGGAAGGGGAGATCGGCGACGAGGCATATAAAATGCACCGCGGGGATTTTCAGCTGATGACCGCCGGCAGCGGGGTGGTGCATACAGAAACCATTGACCGGCCGATGCGGCTGCGGCTGTTGCAGCTCTGGCTGAATCTGCCCCGCAGGAACAGGAATGCCACGCCCCGGGTTCAGGACCTGCCGCTGAAACATGTGCCGGTACTCAATAAGAACGGTGTACAGATCCGGTTATACAGTGGTTCGCTGAACGGACTCACTGCACCGGTGCAAAACTATGTGCCGTTGATCGTTGCCGATATTTCGATGGAGGCGGGTGCAACGGTGCTGCTCGATCTTCCTGCACAGTACAATACGTTTGTGTATGTATTGAAAGGGGATCTTATTGCCGGGGCAAATGAACAACTGCTGCATAAGGAACAGGTGGGATGGCTGGATCTGTTTGAAGAAGCGGGACCAAGCACACTAAAGGTTGTTGCAACAGGAGCTGCCCGGCTGGTGCTTTATGCCGGTGCACCGTTGCGCGAGCAGATTGTTGCGCACGGTCCTTTTATAGCCGACAGTACGGAGGCGATCTCGGACCTGTACCGGCAGTACCGGGCGGGCCGGATGCCGCATATTGCAACGGTACCGGCAGCACAGCGGATCCTGTTGTAACAACCTCCGGAAGGCAACCCGGTATTTACAGGGTCATACCACCATCCATTACAAACTCTGCGCCGGTAATGAAGGCAGCCGGTGCATCGCACAGGTACGCAACCAGTTTTGCCACTTCTTCAGGAGTGCCGGTCCTTTTTAACGGAATGGCAGCTGCCAGCTGGTTAAAAAGGTTGTGAACCGTTTGCGGATCCGCGCCGGATTTACTCAATACTTCTGTTCTGGTAGGTCCGGGACTGATCATGTTTACCCGGATCTTCCGGGCCGCCAGTTCGGCAGCGGCGGTTTTGGCGATGGAGTTCAGTGCGGCCTTGCTGGCCTGGTATACGGAGCTCAGGGGCTGGTGCATAGCGGCAACAATAGAGGACAGGATCACCACGGAAGCCCCGTCATTCAGCAAAGGGATACATTTGCTCAGCGTAAAATAAGCCCCTTTGAAATTAATGTCCATAACACGGTCAAAGTCTTCTTCGGTCACTGACTCAATAAGTGCGCGTTCACCGGTGATGCCTGCATTGATGAACAGGATGTCCAGCTTTCCGAGTTGCTGCTCCACGGCCCGGTACAGGCGGTCCGTATCCTGCAGGCTGGCCTGATCGGCAACGAAGGGCAATGCCCCTGTTTCGGCGGCTGCTTTTTCAACGGCTTCTTTCCGCCGCCCGGTGATCATTACGGTAGCTCCGCGGGCTGCCAGTTCCTTTGCTGTGGCATACCCGATGCCGCTGTTACCTCCTGTTATAAGCGCTTTTTTCTGCTGTAGCATAGATCTTTAATTTTTAGCAAAGCTATCCGGTAAATGGTATACTTTTGTTACCAGTATCACAGAGTATACCAGATAACAGCAAAAGATATGCGTAATCATGCAGAAGAATTAAGAGCATTGCAGGATACCCTTTACTTCATCGGGGGCAAATGGCGGCTGCCGGTCATCAACGCTATTTGCAATGGTCACCGGCGCTTCCGGGAAATTGAACGCAGCATCCCGGGTATTACTACCCGGATGCTGTCGAAAGAACTCAAGGAAATGGAGATGAATAACCTGGTGAAAAGAACCGTTTATGCGGATACGCCGGTGTTGGTGGAGTATGAGCCTACTGCCTACTGCCGCACTTTTGGAACGATCATCCAGGAAATGATCCGCTGGGGGCGGCAGCACCGGAAAACCATCCTGAAAAGTAGTGCACACAAACACTGATTCCCCATGGTTAATGGCTATACCTGTGTCTTTACCACATCTTTTAAACCGCTGTACCGGTTTTCCGCAGGTGCTCTTTTTATGTGTTGCCCGTTTTTTATCTGGTAGTCGGGATTTCCCGGTTGGGTCCTGTGCTCAAACATCGGGTTTTCTCCCGCATTTCCACCCTGTTCGTATAAAGGGTTATGAGTGGTGTCGGCAGGGGCAGCCCGTTGTTGTTTGGGTACTGTTACATTCATCGAGATCCGTGACGGCATGCCGGAACCGGCAATGATCCGGGAGCTGTTGTCCTGTGCAGACCCGGTATATACCCATACCAGGATCAAATAAAGTGTAAGCGCTGTTTTCATTGTTTTTAATGTTTGATGTTAGCGGTATATCAGTGCGGCTCCGGACTTGTTACCCCCTAAAACACACATTTATAGTGCGCAATAAAATTAGCAAAAAAATACTAAATATATTAGCAAAATGATTGTACCTTAGCAGCGGCTGTCAGCAGCCGGTTATATGGCAGAAGCGCTGTTTCATACCACCACTTTTCAGCAACTGCAGGATGAGTTGCTGCTGTTGCAGGGACTGCGGGCTCCCCTGGATGCAGAGCAGCAGGATACGGGGCTGGGTATTATTAACCAGGCGTTTCCACACCGGGCATTTCCGGTAAGCGCCGTACATGAGCTGATCAGCTTCACTGCGGAGGAGGCGGCCGCCACCACCGGATTTATGGCCGGCATCCTGGGTACCCTTATGCACAGAGGCTCCTGCCTTTGGGTAAGCAGGCACCGGAATATTTTTCCCCCCGCCCTGAGCCTTTTTGGCATTACTCCGGACCAGGTCCTTTTTGTGGAGGCGCCTGATCATCAAAAGATGCTCTGGGCCATTGAGGAAGGACTCAAATGTGAAACCCTTACTGCGGTCGTTGGCGAGGTTCAGGAACTGAGCTTCACGGAGTCACGCCGGTTACAGCTGGCCGTAGAAAAAAGTCATGTTACAGGGTTTATTCATCACCGTACCGGCCGTGCTGCGGGTAACCTGGCCTGCGTATCCCGCTGGCGGATCCGCCCCATTGCCAGTATTCCTCCCGAAGGCTTACCGGGCGTGGGCTTCCCGGGCTGGAATGTGGAGTTGTGTAAGATCCGGAATGGAAGGCCGGGCACCTGGCAGGTACAGTGGACCCCGCAGGGCTTCTGCGTATTGCCGCCAAAAATGGAGGAACAGGCCGTGGTCATTAAAAAAGCAGGATAGGATGCGCCGGTATTTATCCATATGGTTTCCCTCCCTGCTTGCCAACAGGGCAATGCGTCTCCGGCCGGGGTTAAAGGATACGCCTTTTATCATTGCAGCACCGCAACGGGGCCGTCTGATGGTAAAGGCGGCCAGTTTACCGGCTGTAAAAAAAGGAATTGTACAGGGGATGGTGGTAGCTGATGCAAAGGCCCTGCTTCCGGAACTGAAACTGTTTCATTACAAGCCGGGCGCAGAAGAAAAATTACTGACGGGCCTGGCCCTCTGGTGCCTTCGCTTTACCCCGGTGGTGGCCGCAGACCTGCCGGATGGGATCCTGCTGGACATCAGCGGCTGTCCGCATCTTTGGGGCGGAGAGCAACCCTACCTGGACACGATTACCGGAAAACTGAGCGCCGGTGGCTACCAGGTAAGGGCGGCTATTGCAGATACGGTAGGCGCTGCATGGGCCGTTGCCCGTTTTGGAGCGGAGTGTAGTATTGTGGCTCCCGGTCAGCAGGCGGCGGCGCTGGATCCGTTACCACCCGCAGCCCTGCGCCTGGAGCTTCCGGTATTGGAGCGCTTGCAAAAACTGGGCTTTGCCCGTATCGGGAGTTTTATTAACATGCCGGCAACGGTATTACGCAGGCGTTTTGGCCAGGAGCTGCTAACGCGCATGGCACAGGCGCTGGGACACCTGCAGGAACAACCGGTTCCGCTGCAGCCCGCAACTGTATTCAGGGTACAATTGCCCTGTACAGAGCCGGTGCATACCCGGGTTGCCATTGATATGGCTCTGGAAACGTTGCTGCAACAGCTTTGCAATGATCTTCAGAAAGCCGGCCGTGGATTGCGTACAGCTGTTTTTAAGATCGATACGGTGGATGGCAGATCCCAGCAGATTTTTATTGGAACCAACCGGCCGGTACGCAATACAAACCATCTGCTGAAGTTGTTTGAACCCAGGATCAACGGGATAGAACCGGGTATGGGTATTGAGGTGTTTGTGCTGGAAGCTCCGGTGGTGGAGAAGCTCATGGGCCGGCAGGAAGCGATCTGGAATATCCTGGGTGGTGCGGATACCGGTACGGAACTGGCCGGTTTGCTGGACCGGATCGCCGGCCGGATGGGAGCTGCTGCCATAAAACGGTACCTGCCTGCCGAGCATTACTGGCCGGAACGCTCCGTTGTTCCGGGCGAACTTTTTGAAAAGGCTGCAACCAACTGGCGCAGCGACCGGCCACGGCCGGTTTACCTGTTGCCAAAACCCGCGCCGGTAACGGTTGCGGCACCGGTGCCGGATTATCCGCCCATGCTCTTCCGTTACCTGGGAAAGGTTCATAACATAACAAAGGCAGATGGCCCGGAGCGTATTGAACAGGAATGGTGGCTGGAGCAGCACCAGGTGCGTGATTACTATGTGGTGGAAGATGAGGAGGGTGCGCGGTACTGGCTGTTCCGGTCGGGCCATTACGGGGAGGAAAAGCCACAGTGGTTCCTTCATGGCTTTTTTGCTTAAACACAACGGGGATGCACTACACAGAATTACAGGTTACCACCAACTTTAGTTTTTTGCGGGGCGGATCACATCCCGAGGAGCTGGTGCAACAGGCGATGGAATTGGGATATACAGAATTGGCTATTACGGACCGGAACACCCTGGCCGGGGTAGTACGGGCCTATGCTGCGGCAAAAGGATCTTCCCTGCGCATCATACCCGCCTGCCGGCTGGACCTGGCAGACGGGCCATCCCTGCTTGTGTATCCCACCGATCAGCAAGCCTACAGCCGGCTATCGGCCTTATTAACAGAAGGGAACCTGCGTACGGAAAAGGGAAAGTGCGTATTGTATAAGGCCGATGTTTACCGCTACGCAAAGGGTATGAAATTTATCGTAGTGCCTCCGCCGGAACTGGACGCGGCATTTGATCTGGACCCGGAGTTTAAGGAGGCGGTAAGGGAATACAAAAGGGAGCTGGGGCAACAGTTGTACCTGGGGGCAGTGTGTGCCTACCAGGGTAATGATGCAAAGAAATTGTTCCGCCTGGCGCAACTGGCGGAGCGGTACGGGATGCCCATGGTGGCTACCAATGATGTGCATTATCATGAAGCTGCAAGGAGGGAACTGCAGGATGTGCTCACCTGTATCCGCGAAAAGTGTACCATACAAACAGCCGGTTACCGGCTCTGTCAGAACGCAGAGCGGCATTTGAAAGATCAAAAGGAAATGATGCGTTTGTTCCGTCTGTACCCGGATGCCATTGCCCGTACGCAGGAAATTACGGATGCCTGCCGGTTTTCGTTGGGGCAGCTGAGCTATGTATACCCGGAGGAGCTTACTACGGAAGGGCGCACGCCGCAGCAGGAGCTGGAATACCTGGCATGGAAAGGCGCGGATGAAAAGTTTACCAAGGAGGAGCTGTATACGGTAGAACAAAATATCAGGGAAGAACTGGCATTTATGGAACGCAGGAACTATGCTTCCTATTTCCTGACCGTTTATGACCTGGTGCGTTTTGCACGCAGCAGGGAGATCCTTTGCCAGGGACGGGGCTCTGCTGCCAACTCGGTTGTTTGTTATTGCCTGGGTATTACTTCGGTGAACCCGATAGAAATTAAATTACTTTTTGCCCGGTTTATGTCGGATGACCGGAATGAACCGCCCGATATTGACGTGGATTTTGAGCACGAGCGGCGCGAGGAAGTGATGCAATACATTTATGATAAATATGGCCGCCACCGGGCGGGCATTGTGGCTACCGTAACACAGGTGCACTGGAAGGGTGCGGTTCGGGATGTGGCCAAGGTAATGGGCCTGTCGGCCGATGCGGTGGACCACCTGGCAAAATCGGAGTATGAATTTACACAGGACTGGGCAGCGGGAAAAGGGCGGACGAGCGGAGGCTTTACGGCTCAAGATCCGCATCTCTTAAAAACACTGGAACTTACCCGGCAGTATATCGGTTTTCCCCGGCAGCTGGGACAACACACCGGTGGCTTTGTGATCACACAGAATAAATTATCCGACCTCTGCCCGATCCTGAATGCGCGTATGGAAGACCGCACCTGTATTGAGTGGAATAAAGATGACATTGAAGCCCTGGGCTTTTTAAAAGTGGATGTACTGGCCCTGGGGATGCTCACCTGCCTCCGCAAAGGATTTGATCTGATCAAAAACCATCACGGACGGGCGTTAACGCTGGCTACGGTGCCACAGCGTGATGCGGAGGTGTACAAAATGATCAGCCGGGCAGATACCATCGGGGTATTCCAGATCGAAAGCCGGGCGCAGATGTCGATGCTGCCCCGGTTAAGGCCGGAGTGTTTTTACGACCTGGTGATCGAGGTGGCCATTGTGCGCCCCGGGCCCATACAGGGCGATATGGTGCACCCCTACCTGCGCCGGCGTAATGGTGAGGAAGACCCGATCTATCCTTCCGAGGAGCTAAAAGAAATTCTCGAACGCACCAAGGGAGTGCCCCTCTTCCAGGAACAGGCCATGGAGATCGCGATTGTTGCGGCCGGCTTTACACCCGCAGAAGCAGATGGCCTGCGCCGCAGTATGGCTACCTTTAAAGCCCCGGGGCAGGTAACAAAATGGCGTACCAAACTGGTGGATGGCATGATCAATAAAGGGTATGAAAAAGAATTTGCCGAGCGGGTATTTAAACAGCTGGAAGGTTTTGGAAGCTATGGTTTCCCCGAAAGCCATGCGGCCAGCTTTGCGTTGCTGGTGTATATCTCTTCCTGGATCAAGTACTATTACCCGGATGTTTTTTGCTGTGCCCTGCTCAACAGCCAGCCCATGGGCTTTTACCGTCCGGCCCAGATCGTGATCGACGCCCGGAAACACGGAGTGGAAATACTTCCGGCCGATGTGAACCATTCCTGCTGGGACAATACCCTTGAGGAAAAGAGTGGTGCGTATTGCCCGGTACGACTGGGTTTCCGGCAGGTAACGGGTTTAAAGGAAGCGGAGATGCAGCTGCTGATCGGGAAAAGAACAGCGCCTTATTGCAGCATTGTTCAGTTATCAGATGCGGGGATTTCACAGAGAGCTCTGGAACATCTGGCGGATGCCGATGCCTTTCGCTCGCTGGGGCTGGATCGCCGGCGTGCGCTTTGGGAAGTGGCCGCACTGGCAGACAAACCTTCCGGAGTATTTGAGGGCCAACCTTCAGAAACCACCACAGAACCCTTGGTGCAGTTACCGGTGCTGAGTGCTGCAGCACAGGTGCTTCAGGATTATAACAGCACGGCATTATCATTAAAGGCTCACCCGGTGAGCTTTGCACGGCCGCAGCTTCAGGCACGGAATATTGCACCCACCTGTATGCTGGAACAATGGCCGGATGGCGCTTTTGTACGGGTTGCGGGCCTGGTGCTGGTGCGCCAGCGGCCGCAAACGGCTACCGGTGTTTGCTTTATTACGGTTGAAGATGAAACCGGTATTGCCAACCTGGTGGTGTTTCATACTGTATTTGAAAGATACCGGCGGCAGATCTTACAATCGAAACTGCTGATGGTATCCGGAAAACTGCAAAAGGAAGGATCGGTGATCCATGTAGTGGTACGCCGTTGTTACAACATGAATGAACTGCTGCAGGATATGGCTGCACCGGGAGCGGAAGACCTCCGGTTGCCGGTAACCTCTTATATGGGCGAGACCGATCCTTCCGGAAAGAAAAAAGATATGGTGCAAAAAGCAGTACAGGGCGAGTTGTTCCCCTCAAGGAATTTTAAATGAACGAACCCACGACCGCATATTCTTGCGATCCCTGTTTTTATGAGCCAACCATGGGGCTCGAACCCACGACCTGCTATTTACGAAACAGCTGCTCTACCAACTGAGCTAGGATGGCATACCCGGAGGGGCTACAAAATTAATACAGAAGCCGCGTCTGACAAAATAGGACATGCTGTTCAAAAAACTTTTTTTAAACAGAAAACCAACCCGCTGTTTATTCCGTATATTGTATTGCTGATGGCTGTAATACTTGAATAAACAATACACATACCGTGAGGATGAGCTGGTTATGCTTTTAAAACAGCGGGACACCGAAGCGTTCGGTTTTCTGTATGACCACTATGCGGCCTCATTGAACGGGATCATCCGTAGCTTTGTTACAGATGAGCAACATGCCCTGGATGTGTTACAGGAGTGTTTTATAAAAATATGGAGCCAGGTCCAGACGTATGATCCATCCAAGGCCCGGCTGTTCACCTGGCTGGCGACTGTGGCCAGAAATACGGCGATCGATATGCTGCGCAGCCGGAACTGGAAAAATACATTGCAGAACCGGGCACTTTCGGGCCAGGAAGCTATTATACCTGCTGTCTCCGGATGGAATATGGACACGATCGGGCTTAGAGCCGCGGTGAAAAACCTCAGGGAGGAACAGCAGCAGGTGATTGAATTGGCGTATTTTGAAGGCATGAGCCACAGTGATATAGCCGCCGAAACCGGTTTGCCGGTGGGCACGGTAAAAACACGGCTGCGTGCCGCATTGATCGAATTAAGAAAATTTATTAAATAGAAGGTGGACATTCAGGAATACATAAAAAGCGGCATTATTGAAAGCTATGTACTGGGAATGGCAGATGCTGAAGAAGCTGCCGAACTGGAGCATATGCGTGCCCTGCATCCCGAAGTGAATGCTGCCCTCCTCGAATTTGAACAGGAGCTGGAACTGCTCGCGCAAAAAAATGCGGTCCCTGTTGAAGGGGCAGTGAAGCAACAGGTATTTAAAGCATTAAATCTCCCGGAACAACCGGTTCCCGGTACGAAGAGGAGTCACCTGGTCGCATTCTCAAAATCGCTGGTAGCAGCTGCAGCCGTGCTGTTGATTGTTAGCGTAGGATATAATATCTATGCCTATCAGAAAGTAAAAGTACTGGAGCGGGAGAACAGGGACCTGGCCTTACAGCGCACCGAACTGTATGCAAAAAACCAAACATTGCAAACCCGTACGGAGGCACTGGGTTCCAGCCTGCAATTCTTTTCAGATCCCGCTTCGCTGAAAATCGCCCTGATGGGAATTAAGGAAACCGCCACTACAAAGGCAGTAGTTGTCTGGAACAAAAAGAGCAAAGAAGTGCGGTTATCGTTACAGGGGCTCCCGGCCCCGCCGCCGGACCGGCAGTACCAATTGTGGGCCCTGGTGAATGGCACCCCGGTGGATGCCGGTGTGATCGGAGACTGCGCAACAGTATGCCTACTGAAAAATGTTGAAAACGCACAGGCATTTGCTATTACACTCGAAAAAGCGGGAGGCAGTCCCACACCTTCCCTCGACCAACTACAGGCCATGGGGAAAGTGCCGGGATAAAATCCCCCATTTTATAAAACCGTTTCCGATCGGGATACGTATCTATTCCTGTTATATTCAAGTAACACACATTCGCAAAAAGGGGCTGTAGCAATACGGCCCTTTTTTACGGCCCTTATTTCGTAACAATAGCACCCGGAAAAATAATTGCGGCATCGCAATCCGATTGTAAATAATATCCGTATCTGTTTATATGTAATGCTCTTCACATAACATCAAAAAAATACAGATATGAAAAATGATTCCTTACCGGAACTTCCCGGTGTACAAATGGCGCACGCAAAAAACGTCAGCAGGAAAAAATTCCTTTCCGTGCTTGGTATCAGCGGTCTTGGCCTTGCTGCGGTTACTTCCTGCAGCAGGGATGATGACGGCATGGGGGGCACTATACCTCCCGGAAGCATCGACCTTGGAAAAGGAGATACCGGTATCCTGAACTATGCCTACGCCCTGGAACAGCTGGAAGCAGCTTTTTATACAAAGGTTGCGCAATCTCCTTATTCCGGCATCACGGCTGCTGAAACCGCGCTTCTTACGGATATCCGCGATCATGAAGTAGCGCACCGCGAGTTTTTTAAGAAGGCGCTGGGTACTGCAGCCATACCAGCGCTGAAGGTAAATTTTTCTGCAATCGATTTCGCAAAAAGAGATTCGGTGCTGGCCACTGCAAAAGCTTTTGAAGATCTTGGAGTATCGGCTTACAATGGTGCCGGAGCACTGATCGCCGACAAGAACTACCTGGTGCTTGCCGGAAAAATCGTTTCGGTAGAAGCTCGCCACGCTGCCTATATCCGCGATCTTATCAGCAATGGTTCATTTGCAGACAGTACGGTTATCGATGCCAACGGTATGGACCAGGCAAAATCACCAGCCGATGTACTGATGATCGCACAATCGTTCCTGACCTCGAAATTATGGGGAGGTAATTTACCCAAATCCTGATCTTTCATTTTAAAAACGAAACGTTATGAACCTGCATCAACTATTTAACAGCATTGAAAAAGTGGACCCAGAAATTTATGACCGTATCGGCTCCCGCCGGAAGGCCATCCGTAATTTCGCCGGCATCGGAGAAAAACTTGCACTGGCAGCAGTGCCGCTGGCATTGGGCAGCCTTTTGAACAAGGCGTACAGCCAGACAGCCCCGGCAGATATAACCGGTGTTTTACAATATGCTCTTACCCTGGAATACCTGGAAGCAGAATTCTACACGAAGGCTGTAGCCTCAGGGATCATACCTGCAGGGGCTGCCACCGGGGCACTGACCACCATCCGCGATCATGAGAACCAGCACGTGGCATTTTTAACAGCAGTGATCAAGCAATTGGGTGCAACCCCTGTATCGAAGCCCACGTTTGATTTTACCGCCAGCGGACATTTTGCAAATGTGTTTACCAATTATGATGTATTACTGGCGGTAGCCCAGACCTTTGAGGATACCGGGGTGCGGGCTTATAAAGGGCAGGCCGGCGTATTGATGAGCGATAATACCGTACTTACGGCGGCGCTGAATATTCACTCCGTGGAAGCCAGGCATGCCTCGCACATCCGCCAGATGCGGCGCGCACGTACCAATGATGCCACCATTAAACCCTGGATTACCGGGAAAAACCCGGGAGGCATCAGCGACGATGCGGTGCAAAAAAGCTATAACGGCGAAGAGCTCACAACCCAGGCCGGCGTTGATATCACAGCTTTTGTAAGCAGTAATGCCGCATCAGAAAGTTTTGATGAACCCTTGACATACGATCAGGTGATCGCCATCGTACAACCTTTTATTAAATCATAACCGTTCAATTTCTAAAAATCTCAACATGAAAAAAGCTATATTAATCGCAGTATGCTTTATTATAAGCAATACAGGAATAAGCGAACTTAACGCTTCAAACGGCGCCCCGTTCACATACCATTCAAAAAAAGCCGGATGGAAAAAAGTAAAGAACCAGGCCTGGCCGGGTGTAAAGGAAGGAACGACCTATTGGTACAAGCTGGATAAGATGGCAAAACTCTGGTGGAGTACTGATGGTAAGAAATGGGAAGCTGTTGAAGATGCGGCATGGATGGATAAAGAAGGCAAATGGCTGAAGATCCATGAGGGCAAACTGGTATGGTCTGCAGACGGGGCAAAATGGGAAGAAGTACCTGAATGGAAGTGGCAGGGGGCAGACGGTAAATGGTATAAATTTGATCAGCTCTGGACATTGTGGGTGAACGAGTAAACGGGGTACAGGAACCGGCTGTCTAAAAGTCTTTGTCATACTGAACCTGATTCAGCACCTATCGGCATAAAGGGTCTTTTAGACAGCCGGTTTTTATTATTTGATACAACCCCTCGGCTCACTACAGGTACATGGTATGCCAGGCCTCTTCCGAAAGATCGTTATTAGCCATTGCCCCGGCAAGATTACCGGTAGCTACCGCGCTGGCAACAGAGCGCATCGGGGATACTGCATCACCACAGGCAAATACACCGGGAACCGTTGTTTTTTGAAAAGCGTCTGTCTGGATGTATCCCTGTTCTGTAAGCGCACATCCGAGCAGGCCCGGCAGATCTGAATGTTGTACAAAGGGCACCCGGGCGTACAGGGCATCCAGCTTAAGAGCTGACCCGTCTTTAAATGCAATGCGCTGCACCTGGCCTCCGGAATGTTCGATGGCGCTAATCCCCGTTTCTATAACGGGGATGGAATGGCGCTGCAGCTGACCGGATTCCGCATCTGTAAATTGCGGCGTTCCGTTGGTGAGCAAGACCAGTTCCTTTGTAAGGTTATGCACCAGTTTGGCCAGGTGCACGGCCATCGGTCCGTTTGCCAGAATGCCTGTTTGCTGATTGCGGTATTCATATCCATGACAATAAGGGCAATGGATCACCGATTTTCCCCAGCACTCGGCAAGACCGTTTATAGTAGGCAACTGATCTTTGATACCCGTGGCAAGGATCAGTTTACGGCCTTCAAACTGCATTCCGGAAAGGGTTGTAACGGTAAACCGCCCGCCGGCTGCTGTGGCTCCGGTGGCAGGGTCCGTAAGGAGTTGTACGGTATCATATGCGGCCACCTGTTGCCGGGCAAGTGTCGAAATTTCTTTTGGTGTGCTTCCGTCCTGCGTCAGAAAATTGTGCGAATGGGGCGTTGGCGCATTGCAGGGTTTTTCACTGTCCAGTACCAGTACCTGTTTTAAGGAGCGGCCTAATGCCATGGCTGCAGAGAGGCCTGCATAACTGCCGCCGACGATGATTACATCAAAGGGTCTGTTTTCTTTCATATCATGAAATTGCTGTGTTGGGCAACGGGTCTTATCCCCGTTTGCTGAATAATGGCCGGGATTGCTGTTACTGCCCGGCAGGTAAAGGTAGCATTTATTTTTGTTTTTGCAACTTTGTTGCATAAAAATTAAACTGCTTGCGCAAATCGGGGTTAAACGATCATCTGGCAAAGGAAGCATCGCCTCGAAAGGCCCGGCAACAACAGGTTTCAACCTGCTTATAAAACCACAAAAAAAAAGCGGAGCGCCCCCGGCCCGGTGCATAATGCGCCGTGTCCGTAATACTCCCGGGATTCAAGCCCAGCTAAAACGCGGCTTTAATGATAATAACGCGCTCCTGCTTATAAGGAGCATCAAAATACTGTTTTTAAACAGGCTTCCTGTAAACGGGACACAATCTTATTACTCTGTCCAAAACAATAGGTGGTATCAGCATTAACAGCAAGGCCCCCGCGTAATGGTATACACGGGGGCCTGCATCAACCCTGGTTATATTTCGGAGGTTTGTAATTTATTCCTGAACAGCCTGGATCACCTTGCTGTAATCGGATCCGCCGTCCTTATCCACCTGCTTAATGCGGATGAACAGTTTACTGTTGGTATCAATGGAGCTGGCTTCCTGTTTGGTGCAGGAAGAAATACCAAAGATTCCGGTGCCCAGCACGATCGTCAGCATCAGCATCCATTTGTTCCTGCGGTTCACCAGCAATGCAGCCAGTCCCAGTACGGCAATGGAGATGCCCAGCAGGCCGGTTGCAGCGCCCTGGCTCAGGTTAAAAGTATAGCTCAGGGGTGTATTGGAATACCCGTTTGCGGCGTTGCTCTTTACCTCCCCTATTTTTACAAAGTTCTTACCATCTTTTGAAGCCTCAATATCAAAATGGCTGTTGTTCTGCTCGGTAAGCGTTGTAAAGTTCACATAGAGCTGGCCGCCTCTGATCGATGCACTCACCTTGTCGAAGCTTGCAGGCAGGAAGATGTCTTCGGCTTTAATAACGATCTCGGAAGATGTGGTGCCACACTCGCCGCTGGCTGTATAGGTTACTTTGATACCGGTGTTCTTTCCGGTAATGGTAAGCAGACCGGTTGGTGATACGGTAGCCGGCCCGTCTACTGAAAATTGTCCGCCGGCCGGTGTAAACACCAGTTGTATCTGATCGCCCACATGCACGGTACCCTGGGGCGGAAACAGCGTGGTTGCCCCGGAGCTGGCGCCGCAAATGTCCATGGCTGCTGTTGAAAAACTGTAGGTATCCACATAGGCTTCTGATGAACTGTTGTTGGCCATACTGCCGTTTACGCGGTGGCCCACATAGCCGAACAGACCACTACATTTTTTCACCACCATAGAAGTATGTCCTCCGGTTTCCACCGCCTTTATTACATCGGAGGCGTTAAGGCCGCCAATGCTGCTTGTAGGATAAATACCGGTACCACCACCAGAAACGCCGAGCATGTTCCGCTCGTTATTACCCCAGGCCCATACTTTGCCGGCGCTGGTCAGCGCATTTACGGCTGAGTTTCCGTTATTATCATGCTCATTGGGGCTGATCCATGCAATGTCCGAAAGAAAAGAGCTACTGCCCGATTGTACCCGAACCCATTTTGTTGCCGGAGTACTTGATCCCCAGTTTTCCCAGTTGCTCCGGTCGCCCAGTTGCCCCTGGCTGTTATTTCCCAGGCTGTATACAAAACCATCCGTACCCAGGATGTAGTGGGTGTTACGACTGGTGGTGCCGGTCATCCCGATCATTTTGGGCACGATATTGCCACCGCCCTGGGGCTTGGTCAGCGTCATTTTTGTTGCATAATTCTGGTTGTCGCTGCTGCTGCCACTGCCAAGGTACACATCATACCCCCAGGTCCACACCGAGCCATCGTTTTTGAGGGCCATTAAGCCGCCGGGAGCACCCCGTACAGCCGCCACATCGCTCAGGAAAGTATTGGACGATTCCTTTACCTGGTACCAGGTGGTTTCGTTGCCGCTGTTTCCATTACCACGCATCCGGCCTCTTTGTGATAATACCCATACATAGCCGTTGCAGTCAAGGATAGCGAGGGTCTGGTAGGTACCAAACAGGATCTTAACCTGGCTGGGGGCTACAGGAAGACTGGTACTTGTTACCTTCTGAAAACTGGTGCTGCTGGTAAGGCTGCTGCTGATCAGCCGGCCCTGTCTTCCCCAAACAAACAATCCGTCTGTGGTCAGTACGGCAAACTGTACCTCATGGCTGGTAGATCCGCCATTGCTTGCGGCAGTAAATTTGAGGATGTCGCCGCTAAGTCCTGAATAAGTTGAATTGTTGAGCTCCGCCGGTACCAGGTTATTGCCGGTACCGTTACTTTTGGAATCTTCACCCCAAACCAGTACCCGGCCGTCTGCCTGGCGTGCTATTGTACTGTGAAAAGTGCTTACGATATTGTCATACTCAATGCTTTTCCAGTCGGTAACGCTCAGGTATGAATTTCCACAGTTCGTGCATTGGGCCTGTACGGCAGAATGGGAGAATCCCAAAAGCAACATGCAGAAGATCGCTGTTAGTGCTGTTGTAATTTTTCTTTGTGTCATTTTCAATTTCAGTTTTATGATGTTTGAATGTATTGAACCGGTTTATGGATGGACAGTACAGGATATAGTAAGGACAAGCCTGTAATGCCAATCGATAAGAATTATTTTAGCGGCTTTAAGAACATGCTAAAAGCCTGCATGGCCTTGTTTGTGCCTGTAGCAGAAAACAGGACGCAATGCTTGTTAAAGGCGGCAGGGTTTTCATGCGCTCCGTTGCCTTTAACGGATAAAATGGATGGGTACCGGTATTTCAGGTGTATGGATCGGTGTACTGATCCCATTCATAGCTGCGTGCTGATCCGTGCCGGATCCAAACGTCGGTTTAAAGGGTATAAGCCGGGGCTGGCGGGCATACCAAGGCCACACATATCCGGAGCGGATGATGACCGGGCTGCCGTAACAAATCAAAAAGTACAGGAACCATCAGCGTCCTGATGCGGGATCTCCGCGTAAAAAACACTTGCTTTATCTGAAAACCATCCGATGACAATTATCAACGCCACTTCATACGGTGTTGATGATGTTATTTTCGGTAATTATTGGTATTTCATAAAACAGGCATACATTAGTTAGACTTCCTGTTTGACGTTAATCGTCCGCGAAAATAAAAGGATTGCAGATGTACTACCCGGGAATTCGGCGAGTACCCTTTTTTCTTCGATCAATACGGGTAATTATTGGATAACATTGCCCGCGGCGGTAATAATTGTTTTTGCTGGCCGTTGCTTATGCGGAAGTACAAATGTTTGTTGCGGCAGATAAATTAAAAAGAGCCTGCAACGCTGGTTACATATATAAGACCCGGCTCCGGAAGACACTGTTGTTGTGTGATCCGAGCGTTCGTATATGCATTAAATGAATATATAAAAATCATAAGGCCACAGGATGGAGCTTTTGTCAGCATGCATTAATTACCGCAGCGCAGCGGTTGAAATATTCGTTATGTACTCCGGGTACAAACATGAACAGTGCGCTGCACCTGGTTCCGGAATTATGATATGCGCAGCTGTTACATTTCAATTCCCCGGAGTTTCCGGTACAGTTTTAATGCATATACATCTGTCATGCCGGAAATAAAATCAAGAATGTGCATGACCTTGGTGTAAGGGCTGCCGGCTTCATCAAATGTGTATTGGGTAGGTAAGAGCTCCAGTATTTTCTGATGTTCTTTTTCCCGTATGGCAGCCGGTGTTAATGCCGCTGTAACAAAATCTTCCACCAGTCCGGACATGATCCGGAAGCCTGCAATCTCCAGCTCCACAACCTTACGGGCATTGTAGATCTTTTGCCGGGAGATCGATGCAATTTTTTTCAGCGGTTGCTCCAGCTCCGGAATGGCATCGATCAGGCTTTTTTCAAAGTTC
>Ga0222424_100168_pt1 | contig 69446 bp, 82 predicted proteins | sample 2B2ome_FD_182468 | JGI IMG/M metagenome (GOLD analysis project Ga0222424, IMG submission 182468) | Enriched microbial communities from leaf-cutter ant dump, University of Wisconsin, Madison, United States - 2B200A (version 2) | ecosystem: Environmental > Terrestrial > Nest > Insects nest > Nest... | reverse complement strand
CGTACCTCTTGGCTTTGGCAATCTGGGCAATTTAATTCCATGCCCACGAGCATCCCTCAGTTTGGGGGAGCATTCGTATAAAGAGATACTTTTTTAGCAATCCCCGAAATTGAGCTTTAGCGCTTGCTGGGCAAGCGCTTGCAGCTATTGTTTTGGTAGTCATAGGTTGGCCCAGGCCCGCAGCACCGCGTAGCTGCGCCAGGGCCGCCAGGCCTGCGAGGCCTCGGCGGCGGCGCGGGCCGGGGTCTTCTGGCCCTGCACGCCCAGCGCCTTGTGCAGCGCCACGTCGCCGGCCGGGAAGGCATCGGGCCAGCGCAGCACGCGCATGGCGATGTACTGCGCCGTCCAGTCGCCGATGCCGGGCAGCTGGCACAGGGCGGCGGTGGTCTTGTCCACGTCGGCGCCCGCATGCAGGGCCAGCGTGCCACCATGAACCGCGCGCGCCAGCGCCACGATGGCGGCCTGCCGCTGGCGCACGATGCCCAACTGGCCCAGCGTCTCGCCGTCGGCAGCGGCCAGCACGGCGGGGGTGGGGAACAGGCGGTTCAGCTCGGCGGGCCAGGGGGTGGCGATGGGCTCGCCCAGCCTTTCCACCAGCCGCTGGCCCAGCGTGCGCGCGGCGGCCACGGTGATCTGCTGGCCCAGCACGGCGCGCACGGCCAGCTCGAAGCCGTCGAACGCGCCCGGCACGCGCAGGCCGTCGCCCGCCGGGAAGTGCGGGTGCAGCACGGCATTGATGGCGGCGGGGTCGGCGTCCAGGTCCAGCATGGCGCGCACGCGGCGGATCACGAGTGGCAGCACCGGGTACAGGCTGTCGCTGCTCTGCAGCAGCACCTGGTGGCGGGCGGTGTCGAAGCGGGCGCCGAGCCAGCCCGTCGTCTCCTGCGGCAGGCCGGTGCACGCGGCGGACAGGCGCACCGTGCGGCGCAACGTGGCCTCGTGGGGCAGCACCCATTCCACGCCGTGGAAGCGGCGCCGCTCGAAGAACGCCAGCAGCGCCGCCACGTCGAACGGCGGGCGCCAGGCCAGGCGCAGGGTGCCGCCGCGCTCCCCGGTGGCGCTGCCCTGGCGGCGCAGCAGGGTCGGGTTGAGCCCGTAGTGCTCCGTGAACGCCGCGTTGAAGCGCCGCACGCTGGCGAAGCCGCTGGCCAGCGCCACCTGCGTGACGGGCATGGCCGTGTCGGTCAGCAGCTGCTTGGCCGTCAGCAGCCGCCGCGTCTGCAGGTACTGCAGGGGCGAGACGCCCAGGGCGCCCTCGAAGATGCGGCGCAGGTGCCGGTCGCTCACGCCCAGGCGCTCGGCCAGCTGGGCCACGGTGGCACCGGCCGGTGCCCAGGTGTCTGGCGCGTCGAGCAGGCGCACGGCCTGCTGCACCAGGATGCCGCTCGCGTCCTGCACCGACCAGGCCAGCGCCTGCGGCGCCAGCTCGGGCCGGCAGCGCAAGCAGGGGCGAAAGCCGGCGCTCTCGGCCTGGGCGGCGAGGGCGAAGAAGCGGCAGTTCTCGCGCCGGGGCGTGCGCACGGCGCAGACGGGGCGGCAGTAGATGCCGGTGGAGGTCACGCCGGTGAAGAAATGCCCGTCGAAGCGCGCGTCCCGCGCCATCAGGGCCAGGTAGCGGCCTTCGTCGAGGGATGCGTTGGAAGGCGTGGTCATGGCGGCGATCATAGGCGGCCGGGGCGCGCGCACTGGCCGTTTTCGGACATGTGCCCCGGGGCCGGAAACAAGCGGCGCCTACAATGCACCGGACTTGTCAACCCACCTTGCGAAAGGGCCTCCCCGCGTGCAAACCACCCCCGCCATCTTCAAAGCCTACGACATCCGCGGCATCGTGCCGTCCACCCTCGATGAAGACGTGGCCCGGGGCCTGGGCCGGGCCTTCGGCACCGCTGCCCGCGCCGAAGGGCAGGCCACGGTGGCCGTGGGACGGGACGGGCGGCTGTCCGGCCCGGCACTGTCGGCGGCGCTGATCCAGGGGCTGGTGGAGGCGGGCATCGAGGTCATCGACGTGGGCATGGTCACCACGCCGATTCTGTACTTCGCGGCCAGCATGCTGTGCGCCAGTGGCATCCAGGTCACGGGCAGCCACAACCCTAAGGACTACAACGGCTTCAAGATGGTGCTGAACGGCCGCGCCATCTACGGCGAGGAGATCCAGGGCCTGCGCCGCACCATGGAGCAGGAAAGCTGGCAGCTGCAGCCGGGCGGCTCGGTCCGCAGCGTGGACGTGCTGCCGGCCTACACCGGGCGCATCGTGGGCGACGTGAAGCTGGCGCGGCCCATGAAGATCGTGGTGGACTGCGGCAACGGCATCGCCGGCGCATCGGCCCCCCCCATCTTCCGCGCGCTGGGCTGCGAGGTGACGGAACTCTATTCCGAGGTGGACGGCAACTTCCCCAACCACCACCCCGACCCGAGCAAGCCCGAGAACCTGCGCGACCTGATCGCTGCCCTGCAAACGAGCGACGCCGAGCTGGGCCTGGCCTTCGACGGCGACGGCGACCGGCTGGGCATCGTCACCAAGGACGGCCAGAACATCTTCCCCGACCGCCAGATGATGCTGTTCGCCCAGGACGTGCTTTCGCGCGTGCCGGGCGGCGAGATCGTCTTCGACGTGAAGTGCACCCAGCGCCTGGCCCCCGCCATCGCGGAGGCGGGCGGCGTGCCGGTGATGTACAAGACCGGCCATTCGCTCATCAAGGCCCGCATGAAGGAAACCAACTCGCCCCTGGGCGGCGAGATGAGCGGCCACATCTTCTTCAAGGAACGCTGGTATGGCTTCGACGACGGCACCTACGCCGGCTGCCGCCTGCTGGAGATATTGAGCCGCCACGCGGACCCGAGCGCCGTGCTCAACGCCTTGCCCACCAGCCACTCCACGCCCGAACTCAACGTGGCCTGCGCCGAGGGCGAGCCGCACCGCCTGACGGCCGAATTGCAGGCCCTGGCCGCCGGCCTGTTCGAAGCGCCCGCCACCGTCAGCACCATCGACGGCCTTCGCGTGGACTGGCCGGACGGCTTCGGCCTGATCCGCGCGAGCAACACCACGCCCGTGCTGGTGCTGCGTTTCGAAGGCCAGACCCCCGAGGCGCTGGCGCGCATCGAGGCTGCCATGCTGGCGCTGCTGCGCCGCGTGAAGCCCGATGCGCACGTGGGCGCAGCGGCGCATTGAAGTGAAGCACCCCCCTGAGTCGCTTCGCGCCTTCCCCCCGCTCTCGCAGTGCTGCGCACTGTGGGCAGGGGGACGCAGCCAGCGCGGCGGGGCGGCCCTTGCGCGGCTGCCCTCGCCTGGGCCGCGCCAGTTTCATGCGATGCGGGCGGCGTGTGGCCCCCTTGGTTGCTGACATGTCCTTCGCCCGCGCCCTCTATTCCGCGGTGACGTGGCTGGGGCAGCCCCTGCTGCGCCGCAAGCTGCGCCGCCGCGCCGTGGCCGAGCCCGGCTATGCCCGCGCCGTGGGCGAGCGCTTCGGCCGCTACCCCGCGCCCATCGACAGCCTGGTGCCGCACAGCAGCACCGACCCGCTGGGCCGCTTCGTCTGGGTCCACGCCGTCTCCCTGGGTGAGACGCGGGCGGCCGCCATCCTGCTGGCTGCGCTGCGCGAGCGGCTGCCGGGCATGCGCCTCTTACTCACCCACGGCACGGCCACGGGCCGGGCCGAGGGCGAAAAGCTGCTGCAGCCCGGCGACGTGCAGGTCTGGCAGCCGTGGGACACGCCGGGCGCCGTGGCGCGCTTCCTGCGCAAGTTCCGGCCCGCCATCGGCATCCTGATGGAGACGGAGGTCTGGCCCAACCTCGTGGCCGGCTGCCGCCAGCGCGGCGTGCCGCTGGTACTGGCGAATGCGCGCCTGAGCGAGAAATCCCTGCGCCAGGCCCGGCGCCTGTCCGCCTTGTCCCGCCCCGCCTATGCCGGCCTGGCGGCGGCCTGGGCGCAGACCGAGGACGACGCCGTCCGCCTGCGCGCCCTGGGCGCCAACGTGCGCGGCGTGTTCGGCAACCTCAAGTTCGACGTGGTGCCCGACGCGGCCCAGCTCGCCCAGGGCCGCGCATGGCGCGGGCTGTCGCTGCGGCCGGTGGCCATGTTCGCCAGCAGCCGCGAGGGCGAGGAGGCGATGTGGCTGGAAGAATTCCTGAAGCAAAAACAGGCTCCAGCGCAGGCGGGACAAGCGCTGGCAGCTATCCATAACGGAGCGGGCACCGTGCAATGGCTCATCGTGCCGCGCCATCCCCAGCGTTTCGACGAGGTGCACCAGATGCTGCTGCGCGCGGGCCTCACCGTCTCGCGCCGCAGCACCTGGGCGGCGGGCCCGGATGCGGCCGACGTGTGGCTGGGCGATTCGCTGGGCGAGATGGCGCTGTACTACGGCCTGGCCGACGCGGCGCTGCTGGGCGGCAGCTTTGCGCCGCTGGGCGGGCAGAACCTCATCGAGGCGGCGGCCTGCGGCTGCCCCGTGGTGCTGGGGCCGCACACCTTCAACTTCGCCGAAGCGGCGGAGCTGGCCTGCGCTGCGGGCGCGGCGCAGCGGGTGGGCGATATGGCCGCAGGGGTGGCGGCAGCGTGCGCGCTGGTGGGTGATGCGGAGCGCCGGGGAGACGCGCGGGAGGTGGCGCTGCGGTTCGCGGCGGAACACCGGGGCGCGGCAGGCGCTACCGCGGATGCGGTGGCCGAGCTACTGAAAATATAGCTGCCAGCGCTTGCTGCACAAGCGCTGGAGCCCGTTTTGATCCCTGTTACTTGACCAGCAGCGCGTTGATGGCCTCGATGTCCTCTTGCGTCAGCGTGCCCGCCGCCTGGCGCAGCCGGAGCGTGCCCAGCAGCACGTTGTAGCGGGCCTGGGCCAGGTCGCGCTTGGTCTGGTAGAGCTGGCTTTGCGCGTTGAGCACGTCGATGTTGATGCGCACGCCCACCTGGTAGCCGAGCTTGTTGGCGTCCAGCGCGCTCTGGCTGGAGGCCTCGGCGGCTTCGAGGGCCTGCACCTGGCCTTGGCCGGACTGCACGCCGAAGAAGGCGGCGCGGGTGGCCTGGGCCACGTTGCGGCGGGTGGTCTCCAGGTCGGCCTCGGCCTTTTCCTCCAGCGCCAGGGTTTCCTTGATGCGGTTCTGCACCGCGAAGCCCGCGAACAGCGGCAGGTTCAGCGCCACGCCCACGCTGGCGCTGTTGGTGCGGCTGTTCACGCCCGGCGCGGTGATCGTGCCCTGCGGGTTGCGCGTGACGTTGTAGCCCACCTGCAGGTCCACGGTGGGCAGGTGGCCGGTCTCGGCCTTTTTGGTTTCGAGCCGGGCGATGTCGAGCGCGATGGCCGCCTGGCGCACGCCGGGCTGCTGGGCGCGCGCGGTGTCCACCCAGGCCGCCACGTCGCCGGGCTGCACGCTGGGCAGCTGGACGGGCAGGGCCAGCGGCCGGGGTTCGCTGCCGGTGATGCCCACGAGCTGGTCGAGCGCCAGGCGCTTGACGCGCAGGTCGTTCTCGGCGGCGATCTCCTGCGCGGTCACCAGGTCATAGCGGGCCTGGGCCTCGCGCGAGTCGGTGACGGTGGTGGTGCCCACCTCGAAGTTGCGCTTGGCGGATGCGAGTTGCTCCGACACGGCGGCTTTCTGCGCCTGTACGAAGGCCAGCGTGTCCTGCGCTGCCAGCACGTCGAAGTAGGCCTGGCTCACGCGTACCAGCAGGTCCTGCGTGGCGGCGTCCAACTGGGCCTGGGCCACGTCGATGCCGCGCTGGCCCTGCTCCAGGTTGATGCGGTTGGCGGGGCGGTAGAGCGGCTGCGACGCGGAGACGCCCACCGTCTGCGCGGTGCCCGTGTTCTCGACCGCGGGGCGGTTGAGCTCCACGTTGGTACGGCTGAGCCCGGCGGAGAGTCCGGCGCTGGGTAGCAGGCCGGCGCGGGCCTGGTCGGCGCGGCGGGCGGCGGCGTCGAGCTGGGCGCGGGCCGACTGCCAGGCCGTGTCGTAGCTGCGGGCCGAGGCCACCAGCTCCAGCAGGCTCTGGGCCTGTGCCGGGGTGCTCAGCGCGGCGCCGAGCGCCAGGGAAAGAAGGGAGAGGGAAAAGATGCTGCGCCGTGGCGGGGTCGTCATGGAAGTCCTTCGAAAAGAGTCGTCTGCGATCGGTGGTCCGTCCATCAGTAGCGGGGCACGGACGGGTCGCTTTCGAGCGACCAGGCGTCGATGCCGCCGGTGATGTTGGCCAGTTGCTCGAAGCCCTGGTGCTGCAGGAAGGCCGCCACGCGCAGGCTGCGGGCGCCGTGGTGGCACAGGCAAGCGGTGGGGCGGGCAGGGTCCAGCTCGGCGAGGCGCGCGGGCAGCTCGCCCATGGGGATGGCCACGAGTTCAAAGCCATCCGCGCGCACGCTGGCGGTCTGCAGCTCCCAGGGTTCACGCACGTCCAGCACCAGGGGCCGGCTGCCTGCGGGCGCGGCGGCGAGCCAGGCGGACAGTTGGGCGGGGCGGACGTGATCGATCATGGTGCAGAAGATTCCGAAGGAAAAAGACCGGTGTGACGGGTCAGAACGTGAAGCCGGACGGCTCGGGGAAGTGCACGAGGCGCGGCGCGATCGTGTCCCAGGGCGCGGTGGTCTCGAAGCGGTCGCCGGTGCGGCGCGTGAGGGTGAAGCGCATCACGGGCTCGCCGCCCACGATGGCGCCCAGGCGGCCGCCGTCGCGCAGCAGCGCCAGCAGGGCGGAAGGCACCTCGGCCACGGAGCCGCTGAGCAGGATCACGTCGAACGGGCCGTCGGCAATCGCGTCGCGCGCGCCGTCGGCCTGGCGCACGTCGGCGTTCTGGATGCCCGCGTCGCGCAGGTTCTCGCGGGCCATGTCGGCCAGCTCGGCGTTGATTTCGAGCGACACCACGCGCTCGGCGCGGTGGGCCAGCAGGGCGGCCATATAGCCGGAGCCGGCGCCGATCTCCAGCACGCGGTCGGTGGACTTGACCTGCAGGTCCTGCAGGATGCGCGCCTCCACGCGGGGCTGCAGCATGCTGTGGCCCTGGCGCACGGCCTCTTCGGCGTCGCTGCCCAGCAGGGGCACCTCGATGTCCATGAACGCCATGCTGCGGTAGGCCGGGGGCACGAAGTCTTCGCGGCGCACCACGGCCAGCAGGTCCAGCACCTCAGGGTCGAGCACGTTCCAGGGGCGGATCTGCTGCTCGATCATGTTGTAGCGGGCCTGGGCGACGGCGTCGCTGGTGTTGGCCAGGGTGTTCAGGGGCAGGTTCATGGGATTTCTCCGTGGGTGGGCAGGATCAGGACAAACCCTTGATTTTAGAGCGCGCCCAGCGAGCCAGATCGTCCATGTAGCAATACACCACGGGCACCACCACCAGGGTGAGCAGCGACGAGGTGACGACCCCGCCGATCACGGCCTGGCCCATGGGCGCGCGCTGCTCGGAGCCCTCGGACAGCGCGAAGGCCAGCGGCACCATGCCGAAGATCATGGCCAGCGTGGTCATGAGGATGGGGCGCAGCCGCACGCGGGCCGCCAGCAGCAGAGCGTCGGCGCGGGGCAGGCCGGGCACGGTGCGGCCCGCGTCGTCCACGTGCTCGTCCCGCGCGCGGATGGCGAAGTCCACCAGCAGGATGGCGTTCTTGGTGACCAGGCCCATGAGCATGACCACGCCGATGATGGAGAACATCGACAGCGTGGAGCGGAACATCAAAAGCGCCAGCACCACGCCGATGAGCGTGAGCGGCAGCGAGGTCATGAGCGCCAGCGGCTGCAGGAAGCTCTTGAACTGGCTGGCCAGGATCATGTAAATGAAGATGATGGCCATGGCCAGGGCCGAGATGGCGTAGCCGAAGGACTCGGCCATGTTCTTGGTGGAGCCGCTGAACTGGTAGCGGTAGCCGGGCGGCAGGCTCACTTCGTCCAGCGCCTTCTTGATGTCGTTGGATACCTCGCCGGCCGAGCGCTGCGCCACGTTGGCGTTGATGGCCACCTCGCGGGTCAGGTCGCGCCGGTTGATCTGGTTGGCGCCGGTGGATTCGCGCACGGCGGCCACCTGGTTCAGGCGCACGATGCGGGTCGTGCCGTCGGCGCCTGCGACCGCGAAGGGCAAGCGTTCCAGGTCCTGCGGGGCGGTGCGGGCCTCGGGGGCCAGGCGCACGTTCACGTCGTAGGTCTGGTCGTCGGGCGCGCGCCAGTTGCCCACCGTGAGGCCGGCCACCAGAGTGCGCAGCGAATTGGCCATCTGCGCCACCGACAGGCCCAGGTCCGAGGCCGCATCGCGCCGCACTTCGAGTGCGATCACGGGCTTGGCGGGCTTGGCGCTGGTGTCCAGGTCCACGAGGCCGGGGATGTCGCGGATCTTCTCCGTCACCACTTGCGTCAGGCGCTCCAGCTCCCGCAGGTCCGGGCCTTGCAGCGAGAACTCCACCTGCTTGTTGCCGCCCACGGCGTCCAGCAGGCCCACGTGGGTGATGGTGATGCCAGGCACGCTTTTCAGGCGCTCGCGCAGCACGTCGGACATCTGGTCCACGCTGCGGCTGCGGTCCTTGCGGTCCACCAGGCGCACGTAGATGCTGGCGTACATCTTGCCCTGGGCGCTGCCGGTGTTGATGGTGGACAGCGTGTAGCGCACCTCGGGCATCTCGCGCAGGATGCCTTCCACCTGTTTCGCCTTGGCCTCGGTGGCTTCGAGCGACGAGCCCACGGGCGTGTAGAAGTTGAGGCTGGTCTCGGAGAAGTCGGCCTTGGGCACGAACTCGGTGCCCAATAGTGGCACCATGAAGATGCTCAGCACGAAGATGCCCAGAGCGATGAGCAGCGTGGCCAGCTTGTGCACCAGCGACCAGCGCAGGATGTGCTGGTAGCCCTCGGCCAGCGCGTCGGTGGCGCGGTCGAACCAGCCGGTGATGCGGCCGATGGTCTTGTCGTAGAAGGTGACGGGCGCGCGGCGCTCGCCGTGCGCATGGATGCTGGGGTCGTGCCACACGCTGGACAGCATGGGGTCGAGCGTGAAGCTCACGAACATCGAGATCAGCACGGCCGCCACGATGGTGATGCCGAATTCGTGGAAGAACTTGCCGATGATGCCGCCCATGAAGCCGATGGGCATGAACACCGCCACGATGGAGAGCGTGGTGGCCAGCACGGCCAGGCCGATCTCCTGCGTGCCGTCCATGGCCGCGTCGTACGCTCCCTTGCCCATCTGCACGTGGCGCACGATGTTCTCGCGCACCACGATGGCGTCGTCGATCAGCAGGCCCACGCACAGGCTCAGGGCCATCAGCGTGATCATGTTGATGGTGAAGCCGAACATGTGCATGAACAAAAACGTGCCGATCAGCGCGATGGGCAGCGTCAGGCCCGTGATGACGGTGGAGCGCCAGGAGTTCAGGAACAGGAACACGATGAGCACCGTGAGCACGGCGCCCTCGATCAGCGTCTGGCGCACGTTGTTCACCGCCACGCGGATGGGGCGCGAGCTGTCGCCGATGGCCTCCAGCCGCACGCCGGGCGGCAACTGGTTCTTCAGCTCGGCCACGGCGGCGTTCAGGCCGTCCACCACCTCGATGGTGTTCTCCTCCTGCGACTTCTGCACCGACAGCAGCAGCGTGCGCTGGCCGTTGTAGAGCGCCAGGCTCTCCACCTCCTGCGCGCCGTCGTTCACGCGGGCGACCTGGTCCAGGTAGACGGGCGCATTGTTCTTGCGCGCCACGATGATGCGGCCGAAGTCCTCGGGCCGCTGCATGCGCGCGTCGATCTGCACCACGCGCTCCTGTGCCAGCGAGCGGATGGCGCCCACGGGCAGGTCCTGGTTCTCGTTGCGCACGGCGTTGGCCACTTGGTCGGGCGTGACGCCGAAGGCTTCGAGCGCCTGCGGGTTCAGGTAGATGTTGATCTCGCGCTGGGTGGCGCCCACCAGGTTCACGGCGCCCACGCCGCGCACGTTTTCCAGGCGCTTCTTTAAAACCTGCTCGGCCCAGGTGGTCAGGTCCACGGCGCTGCGGTTGGCGCCCTCCTCGGGCAGCACGGCCAGCGACCAGACGGGGCGGCTGGCCGGGTCGAAGCGCAGCACGCGCGGCTCCTTGACCTCGGTGCGCAGGGTGGGGCGCACGGTGGCCACCTTCTCGCGCACGTCCTCGGCGGCCTTGCGGCCGTCGATGTGGAGCTGGAACTCGATGATGACGACGGCCGTGCCCTCATAGCTGCGCGAGGTCAGGGCGTTGATGCCCGCGATGGAGTTGACGCCTTCCTCGATCTTCTTGGTGACCTCGCTCTCCACGATCTCGGGCGAGGCGCCGGGGTAGTCCACGGTGACCACGACCACCGGGAAGTCGATGTTGGGAAACTGATCGACCTTGAGGCGCTGGTACGAGAACAGGCCTAGCACCACGATGGCGAGCATCACCATCGTGGCGAACACGGGGTTCTTCAGGCTGACTTTGGTGAACCACATGGGGAGCAGCCGGCGCGGTCAGGGGGCAGGGCGGGAGGCGGCCACCGCCGTGCCTTCGCGCAGCTGGCCGATGCGGCCCGCGACCACCACCGTGCCCTCGGGAACGCCATCGACCGCCACCCAGGCCTGGCCGTTCACCAGGGAGCGCGCGCCGGTCTTCACCTCGGTGTGCGCGATGCGGCCGTCCTGCACCGTCTGCAGGTAGGGCGCGGGCTTGTCGGTGCGCACGGCGTCCAGCGGCACGGCCAGCACGTCGGCGCGGCCGGTGTCGAGCATGCCCTGCACGAACAGGCCCTGGCGCAGCGGAGTTTCTCCCGCGGGCTGTTCCACCCGCAGGTACACCGGCACCGTGCGGCTGCCGGCCTGGGCGCTGGGGCTGATGCGTGCCACGGTGGCCGGTACGGGAGCGGCGGCGCCCTCGATGGTGAGCCGGGCTTTCTGGCCCACGCGCACGGCCAGGGAATCGGCGGGGGTGAGCTGCGCTTCCAGCTCCAGCCGCGAGAGGTCCACCACCTCGACGATGCGCGTGTCCACCGCCACGCGCTCGCCCGGCTGGGCCAGGCGCTGGGCGATCAGGCCGGTGATGGGGCTCTTGAGCACCGTATCGTCCAGCGCCTTGCGCGCCACGTCGGCGGCAGAGACGGCGGCCTGGTGGCTCGCCTGCGCGGCCTCCAGGCTGGCCTGCGAGGTGACGAGCGCCGTGGACGAGATGAAGCCCTGGTCCACCAGCGCGCGGTTGTTGGTGTACTGGCGCTGGCTGATGTCCACCTGCGACCGGGCCGCGTCGGCCTGCTGCTGCGCCTGGCGCAGGCGGGCGCGGGCCTCGGTGGGGTCGATGCGGGCGATTTCCTGCCCGGCCCTGACGCTGTCGCCCTCGCGCAGCGTGAGGCCCTGCAGCTCGCCGCCCACGCGGGCCTTCACCATGGCGGATTCGACGGCGCGCAGCGAGCCGGACACCGGCACGCCCAGCGTGAGGCTCTGGCGCCGCACGGTGAGCACCTCGTCCGCCGCCAGCTGCAGGGGGGCCTGCGCCTTCTGGGCCGTGGCCTCGGCCAGCGTCTTCTGCTGCGCCTGGCGGGCTGCCATGGCACGCCACACGCCGCCGCCGAGCAGCACCAGGACGATGGCAGCCGCCATCCAGGGAATCCAGCGTTTCATGGTCGGGAGGGAGAGGAGGGGGAGGGGGAAACTTCGGGCCGCACCAGCAGGCCATTGAGCAGGTTGTCGATCTGCGCCGCGATGAACTGCTCGGGCTCCAGGCCCGCGCGGTCCGGGAAGCACACTCCCACGGAGTGCTTCCACACCATCAGGAAGATCAGCGGCGCCAGCACCACGTGCACGATGTAGTCCAGCGCCACGGGCCGCACCTCGCCGCGTGCGATGCCGCGCTCCACGATGCGGCGCACCAGGGCCTGCCCCGGCAGAATCACCTCCTGCTGGTAGAACAGCAGGATCTCGGGAAAATTCTGGGCCTCGCTGAACATCAGCTTGGTGATGCCCGAGGCCTTGGTGGAGCCGATGCGCTCCCACCACACCTGGTAGCAATAGCGCAGCAGCTCCGCGGTGGTGCCCTCGAAGGCGTCCAGTTCCTGCGCCCACTCCTCGAAGCGGCCCGCGATGTTCTGGCGCACCACGGCCTTGAAGAGTTCTTCCTTGCTGGGGAAATACAGGAACAGCGTGCCCTTGGACACCCCGGCGCGCGCGGCCACCTCGTCCACGCGGGTGGCGGCAAAGCCCTTTTCCACGAAAAGGTCGAGCGCCGCTTCCAGCAGCTCGCCGGGGCGGGCTTCCTTGCGGCGCTCGCGCTTGGTGCCTGTGGCGGCGGGAGGGGAGGAGGGTGGTGTGGGGGGCACGGCGCTTGTTAATGACTGACCGGTTAGTAATATAGCAAGCGCCTGCCTCAGCGTCAATTCATAATCATCCCGTTCGACAAAGGAGCCACCATGAGTCTGCAAACCATCACCCTCGGCGGCGGGTGCTTCTGGTGCACCGAGGCCGTTTTCGACCGCGTGCGCGGCATCACCGACGTGGAAAGCGGCTATGCCAACGGCCATGTGCCCAACCCCAGCTACGAGCAGGTGTGCACCGGCGACACGGGCCATGCCGAGGTGGTGCGCCTCACGTTCGACCCGGCGGTTATCAGCCTGCACGAGATTTTGGAGATCTTCTTCGCCACGCACGACCCCACCACGCTCAACCGCCAGGGCAACGACGTGGGCACGCAGTACCGCAGCGGCATCTACTTCGAGAACCCGGAGCACGGCGACATCGCCCACGCCATGGTCCGCCAGATGTCGCAGGACAAGCTGTTCGGCGCGCCCATCACCACCGAGGTGCAGCCGCTCGCCCGCTACAGCGCGGCCGAGGCCTACCACCAGGACTACTTCGCGAACCATCCGAACCAGGGCTACTGCGCTTTCGTCGTGGGGCCGAAGGTGGAGAAGTTCCGCAAGACCTTCGCGCGCTACCTCAAGCCGGACTGACGGCGCGCGCGCCCACCCGCACGCGCACCACGCCGCCGAAGAGCCCGCCCATCGCGCGCTGTAGCGGCGTGCTGGGCCGGTGGGAGAGCAGGGTCTGGAGCATCATGCGCGGCGAGATGAATTCGTGCGGCTCGAAGCCGTGCCGCGCGAGCAGCGCCTGCAGCTGCGCATCGCCCAGGAAGCAGCGCCAGGGCTCGCCCATGCGGCGAAACCGCCGCGCCATCAGCCCCAGCCCCAGCCTGCGCGGCAGGTCCAGCGCGGCGGGGCGGCGCACGTAGTCGAAGACCACCATGCTGCCTGGCGCCGCCTGCGCGCCGATGCGCGCCAGCGTGGCCTCCACGGCGGCAGGCGCCAGGTACATGGTCACGCCCAGCCAGGAGAACACGGTGCGCTCGCCAGGCCGCAGGCCGTGCGCCACCAGCTGGGCCATGAAATCCTGCCGCTCGAAGTCCACCGGCACATAGGCCGCGCCCTCGGGCATGCGCAGCCCGGCCGCCGCCGCCAGCTGACGCTTCCAGGCCTGGGTGGCGGGATGGTCCACCTCGAACACGCGGGCCAGCCCCGGCGGCCACTGGTTGCGCAGCGCGAAGGTGTCGAGCCCGGCGCCCAGCAGCACGTACTGCGTGGCGCCGGCGGCCACGGCGTCGCGCAGCGTGTCCTCCGCGATGCGGCTGCGCGCGGCCAGGGCCCCGCGCATGGCCTGCGAAAAGCTCCCGTTTTCCCGGGCGCGGCCGCGCGGGCCATCGCCGTCTACTTCCTGGCGCACGCGCTCGGCCTCCTCGGGGCCCAGGATGTCCAGGGCCAGCGCATCGCGGAACACCGCGCCGCCTTCCAGCAACTGGTGCCGCGCCCGCGAGATCCCGCAGAGCAGGGCGGTGTGGCTGGGCCGGGCCGAGGCCAGCAGGGGCTGGGCGGCAGGGAGGGCGTGGGCGTTGGTGTCGGTCATGGTGCCCGGATTCTCCCGGTGGCTCCGGCCGCCGTCTTGAACGTTTCCGCCAAGGCGGCGAGGGCGGCGATCCTGTTTACCATGCAGGCCTGTGCGACCGAAGATCCAGCTCCCCTTCGCCTCCGTGGCCCTGCCGCCCCTGTCGCTGGCGGGCAGCATCCGCGCGTACATCGCCAAGGACACGACGCGCCGGCCGCACACGGGCCCGCAGCTCAACCGCTACCCCGCGTCGGTGTACTGCGGCATCGCCTGGTACCTGGAAGGCGCCTCCGAGCAGTTGGACGACGATTTGCAGGCGGTGAAGGCGCTGCCGCCCACGCTGCTGCTGGGCCCGCAGACCCGGCCGCTGTGTACGCGCAATCCGGGCCCGGTGCGCACTTTCGGCGTGGTCTTTCACCCGCAGGCGTTCCACCGGCTCACGGGCCTGGACATCAGCACCCTGGTGGACGGCCTGCTGCCCGCGCAGGACATCCTGCCGCCGCCCTGGGCCGCGCTGTGCGAGCAGGTGCGGCACGCCGCCAGCGATGACGAGCGCATGGCGCTGCTGGAGGATTTCGTCGCCCGCCAAGGCCGCGCGCACCCCGCCGCGCCGCCCGCCGGCTCGGCCGCGGTGCGCTGGATGCGCGAGCTGCAGGCCCATGCCGCCGCCGCCGGGCTGGGCGGCAGCCTGCGCAGCCTGGAACGACACGCGCGCATCTGGGCCGGCCAGTCGCTGCGCCGGCTGGGCTGGCTCTCGCGCGCGGAAGCGACGCTCACCCAGGCCCGGCAGGAGGGCGACCGCTCCGGCCAGGCGCCCCGCTGGCAGGACGTGGCCCTGGGCGCGGGCTACGCCGACCAGGCCCACCTGTGCCGCGAGACGCAGCGCGTCACGGGCCAGAGCCCGACCGAGCTGGCCCGGCGCGTACAGGACGGCGACGAGAGCTACTGGTTCTACCGGCTCTGGTCATAGCCCACCCGCGGGGGCGGGCATTCCGCCAGGGGACCGCCGCATCGGCATAATGCAAGTCGCTTGCGTTATGTCCTCGCCAACCGCAGCCTCCGCCATGCCCGCCGCCAACCACTCCTCCGCCCCTCTTTGGACCCTGCCGCCCGGCATGCGCGCCACGCGTGCCACGCGCGCGCTGGCGGCGCTGTACGCGGCCCACCCGGAGGCGGCGTTTTCCGAAGCCGAGGTGGAAGCCGCCCTGGCCGCCGACGGCGCGCAGGTCAACAAGGTCACCGTCTACCGCATGCTGGAGCGCTTCGCCGCCGCCGGCCTGCTGCACCGGCAGGTGGACGCGGCCCGCGTCACGCGCTTCGCGCGGGCGCCGCAGGAGGGCGACGGCGCCGTGCCGCGCTTCGAGTGCGACGACTGCCACCGCCAGTTCCGGCTGTCGCAGGGCTCGGCCAAGGTGCAGACGGCCCTCCGGCAAGTGCTGCAGGCGCTGGCCACGGCCGGCCACGAAAGCCTGGCGGTGGACATCGCCGTGCGCGGCCGCTGCGCGGGCTGCGCTCAGCCGGGCGAGGGTGCGGCAGCGTGATCCGCACCCGGGGCCTGTGCTACCAGTACGCCAGCGGCGGCGCGCCGCTGCGCTTTCCGGACGTGGACCTGCGCCAGGGCGGCACGCTGCTGCTGCGGGGCCGCTCGGGCACGGGCAAGTCCACCTGGCTGTCGCTCATCGCGGGCCTGCGCGGCGCGGGCGGGGGCGACCTGTTCGTGGCGGGCACGCAGATCGGCACGCAGCGCGGCGCGGAGATCGACGCCTGGCGCGCGCGCCACATCGGCTTTCTGCCGCAAAAGCTCTACCTGTCCAGCGCGCTCAGCGTGGCCGACAACCTGGCCCTGGCCTATTTTGCGGCGGGGCTGCCGCGCGACGATGCGGCAATCGCCCGCGCGCTGGCCCGGGTGGGCGTGGCCGAGCTGGGGGAGCGCAAGCCGCACCAGCTCTCGGGCGGGCAGGCGCAGCGCGTGGCGCTGGCGCGGGCCGTGCTGTTGGCGCCGCAGTTGCTGCTGGCCGACGAGCCCACGGCGAGCCTCGACGACGAGGCCGCTGCCGATGCGCTGGCCCTGCTGCAGGACACGGCGGCGGCGTGCGAGGCCAGTCTCGTCATCGCCACGCACGATCAGCGCGTGGTGCGTGCCTTGCCCGGTGCGCAGGTGCTGGATTTGAATGAAATTGGCCTCCAGCGCTTGCTGGACAAGCGCGAGCAGCTATGAAATCCATAGTCCAACTGGCCCGCCTGTCCTGGCGCTACCTGTGGTCCCGCCCGCTGGCGGCGGTGCTGAACCTGCTGGTGCTGACGCTGGGCCTGGCCGCCATCACGCTGGTGCTGCTGGTGGCCACGCAGCTCGACCGGGCCTTCGAGCGCGACCTCGCCGGCATCGACCTCGTGGTGGGCGCCAAGGGCAGCCCGCTGCAGCTCATCCTGGCGGGCGTGTTCCACATCGACGTGCCCACGGGCAACATCCCGCTGCAGGACGTGCAGGCGCTGCAGGCCAACCCGCTGGTGGCGCAGGTCATCCCGCTGAGCCTGGGCGACAGCTTCCAGGGCGCCCGCATCGTGGGCACCACGCCCGACTACGTGCAGCACTACGGCGCCACGCTGGCGCAGGGGCGCCTGTGGCAGCAGCCCATGGAGGCCGTGCTGGGCGCGGGCGTGGCGCACGGGGGCCTGGCGGTGGGCGCGGCCTTCATCGGCAGCCACGGCCTGGGCGGGGGAGGGCACGCGCACGGCGACCACCCCTACCGCGTGAGCGGCGTGCTCGCGCCCTGCGGCTGCGTGCTGGACCGGCTCATCCTCACCGGCACCGAATCGGTGTGGAAGGTGCACGAGGCGGCCACGGCCGACGAGCCCGAGGACCTGGAGATCCTGAAGGAAGAGCGCGAGGTCACCGTGGCCCTGCTGCGCTACCGCTCGCCGCTGGCCGCCGTCACGCTGCCGCGCCAGATCAATGCCGATACGGCCCTGCAAGCCGCTGCGCCCGCCATCGAAGTCACGCGCCTGCTGCGCCTGCTGGGCGTGGGCGCCGACGTGCTGCGCGCCTTTGGCGGCGTGCTGCTGGCCGTGGCGGCGGCCAGCGTGTTCATCGCTTTGTGGAACGCCGTGCGCGAGCGCCGCGCCGACCTGGCCATGCTGCGCATGCTGGGCGCGCCGCCGGGCCGCGTGGCCGGGCTGGTGCTGTGGGAGGCGCTGTGGCTGGCCGCGCTGGCGTCGCTGCTGGGCCTGCTGCTGGGCCATGCCCTGGCGCAGGCGCTGGGCTGGGCGCTGCAGGCCCAGGGGCTGCTGCCCGTCAGCGGCCTGGTGTGGCTGCCCGCCGAGGCGGGCGTGCCGCTGCTGGCCGCCCTGGTGGCGGCGCTGGCCGCGCTGCTGCCCGCGCTGCAGGCCTACCGCACCGACGTGGCCGACCTGCTGGGCCAGCCCTGACCAAGTTTTCGTCAACCATCCTCTGGAAGGACTCTTGCCATGAAGAAACTACTCACCGCCCTGGCCCTGGCACCCCTGCTGCTCGCGGGCGCCGCCGCCCACGCCAAGGACGACCACCATTCCGAGAAGGAAATCAAGGCCGACGCCGAACGCCACCGCGCCATGGCTGCCGCCCACGAGGCCGCCGCCAAGTGCCTGGAGGCGGGCAAGGGCCACGACACCTGCCAGAAGGAACTCCAGACCGCATGCAAAGGTCTTGCCATCGGCAAATACTGCGGCATGCGCCATGTGCACTGATTGACCCTCCCCGGAAAGGCCCGCCATGACCCCGCCCCGCACGCACCTCCCACGCCTTGCCCTCGCGGCCGCTGCCTTGCTCGCCGCAGGGGGCGCGCTGGCGCAGGCGCAAGCTCCGGCGCAGGGGGCGGCCCCGGTGCTCAGCTCGCCGCTGCCGCCGGGCGCGGCGGGCGTGCCCTCGGGCTCCGGTCCGGGCTACCACAGCCCCCAGAGCCCCATCGCGCCGCTGCCCCAGCGCGGTGACGTGGTGCCGTGGTCGGTGCTGGCCGACCTGGGCAAGAAGACCACCAAGGACGGCATCCTGCCCGTGTTCAATGCCCGGCAGCAGGAGATGGACAAGACGGTGCAGCGCATCCAGGGCTTCATGGTGCCGCTGGACGCCAAGGCCACGCAGACGCACTTTCTGCTCACCTCCGTGCCGCTGACCTGCGCGTTCTGCATCCCCGGCGGGCCCGAGAGCATGGTCGAGGTCAAGGCCAGGACGCCCGTGCGCTACTCGCTCGAACCCGTGGTGGTGGAGGGCCGCTTCACCGTGCTGCGCAACGACCCCTACGGCCTCTACTACCGCGTGGTGGAAGCCATGCCGGTGAAATAATCGCTGGTTTCCTACCCAGCTTCCCGTGACCCGCCCATCCCACCCACGCCACCGGCCCGCGCAGCGCAGCGCGGGCCTGCGCGCGTTGTCGCAGGGTTGGTTGCACCGCCTGTCGGCGCAGGCGGCCCTGGCCTGGCTGGTGCTGGCCCTGGTGGCCGCGCCCACGCTGGGGCGCCTGCACCAGGTGGTGCACGCCGGGGCGCTGGAGCGCATGCACGCGGGGCATGCCGTGCACACCGATGCGGCGGCGGCCACCGCGCCGGCCGCAGAGCATGCGCACGGCCTGCTGCCGCTCCTTCTGGCCGGCCACACCCCCGTGGACTGCCTTTTGCTCGACCAGCTTGCGCTGGGCGATGCACTGCACAGCGCCCCCCTGGCGCTGCCTGCAGCGGTGCCGGCGCAGGCACCGCACTCCTGCCATGCCGGACGCCCCGCGTCCCCGCAAGCCGCGCCGTTCCAGGCGCGCGGCCCGCCGCTGGCCTGACGCGCACGCGCAAATACTCCTAATTTCATAGCTGCCAGCGCTTGCCCAGCAAGCGCTGGATGCCTTTTCATCCTTCATGGCTTCCCGCCCGTGGCGCGAAGCCGCGTGCCGCTGCCTGGCCGTCGCCAACAGGAGCGCACGCACCCGTTGCACACACCACCATGACCCATACCCACCCCGTTTCCCGCCGTCGTCCCGCCCTGCACCCCGTGGCCCTGGCCGCCTTGCTGGCGCTGTCGGGCGCCGGCACCGCGCAGGCGCAGCAGCAGGCCCCCGAAGCCGCCGCCCCCAGCCTGCCGCCCGTCACCGTCTCCTCCAGCGGCCTGCAACTGGGCGCGGACGACATGACCACCCCCGTCACCGTGCTCGAAGGCGACGACCTCGTGCGCCGCCGCGAGGCCACCCTGGGCGAAACGCTGAACAGCGAGCCCGGCATCACCAGCAGCCACTTCGGCGCCGGGGCCAGCCGCCCCATCATCCGGGGCATGGACGGCCCGCGCGTCAAGGTGCTCAGCGACGGCGCCGAGCTGCACGACGCCTCCACCATCAGCCCCGACCATGCCGTGGTCTCCGAGCCGCTGCTGGCCACCCAGGTCGAAGTGCTGCGCGGCCCCTCGGCCCTGGTCTACGGCAACGGCGCCGTGGGCGGCGTGGTCAACGTGCTGGACGGCAAGGTGCCCACCGCCATCCCTGAAAAAGGCTACGAAGGCAGCGCCGAACTGCGCGCCAACAGCGGCGCGCGCGAAGGCGCCGGCGCCTTCTCGCTGACCGGCGGCACCGGCAACCTGGCCGTGCACGTGGAAGGCGTGGCGCGCGATGCCGGCGACTACCGCGTGGGCAAGGGCTGGGCGCCCGAGGGCGAGCCCACCCGCAAGGTGCTGGGCAGCTTCAACCGCACGGATACCGGCAGCGTGGGCCTGTCCTGGGTGGGCGAGCGCGGCTACCTGGGCGCGGCCTACACACGCCAGACCGCCAAATACGGCCTGCCGGGCCACAACCACGGCTTCGAGGGCTGCCACACCCACGGTGACCACCTGCACTGCGGCGCGCACGGCCACGACGACCATGACGAGGACGAAGACGACCATGACCACGAAGAGCACGGCGACGTGCCGGTGGTGGACCTGCGCAGCGAACGCTTCGACATCCGCGGCGAGCTGCGCAACCCCTTCGCGGGCTTCTCGGCCCTGCGCCTGCGTGCGGGCGTGACGGACTACGTGCACGACGAGGTGGAAGACGGCGCCGTGGCCACCACCTTCAAGAACAAGGCCTACGACACGCGCATCGAGCTGCAGCACGAACCTATCGCGGGCTTCAAGGGCGTGATCGGCCTGCAGACCTCGCAGCGCAAGTTCAGCGCCGACGGCGAAGAGGCCTATGTGGAGCCCACCGTCACGCGCCGGGCGGGCCTCTTCGTGCTGGAGGAATACCGCCTGGGCGACTGGCGTTTTGAAGCCGCCTTGCGCCACGACCGCCAGACCGCCGAGGCGCAGACCAGCGGCATCGAACGCAGCCATAACGGCACCTCCGCCTCGCTGGGCGCGGTGTGGAAGTTCACGCCCGGCTACCAACTCGGCGCCTCGTTCACCCGCGCCAGCCGCGCCCCGTCGGCCGAAGAGCTGTACGCGCGCGGCCTGCACATGGCCACCAGCACGTACGAACGCGGCAACGCCGACCTGCGCTCCGAAACCTCGCAGAACATCGACCTGGGCCTGAAGAAGACCAGCGGCGACACCACCTTCGGCGTGAGCGTGTTCCACAACCGCGTGCGCAACTACATCTACGGCCGCACGCTCGACGAACTGGACGGCCTGCAACTGCTGCAGTACAGCCAGGCCAACGCCACCTTCACCGGCATCGAAGGCCAGGTGCGCCAGCGCCTGAACCGGCACGTGGGCGTCACCCTGTTCGGCGACACCGTGCGCGCCAGGCTCGAAGGCGGCGGCCTGCTGCCGCGCATCCCGGCCACACGCGCCGGCCTGCGCCTGGACGGCAACTGGAACGCCTGGGACGGCCAGATCGAATGGGTGCAGGTGGCCCGCCAAAACCGCGTGGCCGAGTTCGAAAGCGCCACGCCGGGCTACGGCATGCTGAACCTGGGCCTGAGCTACAGCAGCCGCTTCGCGGGCGGCACGCCCTGGCAGCTGTACCTGAAGGCCAACAACCTGACGGACCGGCTGGCGTATGCGCACACCAGCTTCATCAAGAACGCGGCGCCGTTGATGGGGCGCAATATCACGGTGGGGGTGAAAGTGGCGTTCTGATAAGGCGCGGCGTGTGAAACGAGCGGGCTGGCGGAGAGAGGAGAGGGGAAGCAGTCAGCCCGCCCGCCGTGTTTTCAACTGCCCCGCAGGGCAGGTGCTGTAGCATCGTGCTGCGCACCTGTCTTTCTCCATCCGGGAATTTTTAGGTTGCCTAAATCAAGGCAGGCTGTAAACCTACAGGGGAAATTGTGGGAGTCAATGTTTTATGCCGCCACTGAGGGACGATCTGCAGTGGTCTAAATCTAGTTAGTCCTCATGGATGAATTACTTCTCTTTGTCGCACAATTGGTGTTGCATTGGCGCGTCGGCCTTACAGTGTTACTCGGTCTACTGCTCGCATTTCTTCTTGTTATCGCTATTCCAGCATTCACAGGAGGCTATGGCGTAACGCTAGTGATTCTTGCCTTTGGGGCGGGCCTTATTTGGGAAGGCACTTCATCGCCTTCGCACAAAGTCAAATGAGCACACCACAAACTTTCGGGTCTAACTATTCGTCGCAGCCGACCGCTACGCGGCGGCTGAACTCAGGGCGTTAGGCGCTACTGTGCTGAAATCTCTACTTTCAATTCGTCGCGACATCGCTTTTTTATCTTTGTTAAGTGTGGGGCTTCTCTTTGTTAAACTAAATTGGTTAAATGCAATACCCGAGCTCTTTGTAGGCGGCTATGCGCTTGGATTGATTGCGGAAGCGGTTCTCGCCTCGTTTGTCGCAAGTTTCATTTTTTATTTTGTCGTTATTCACGTGAAGGACCATCAGGACAAGGAGCGCATTGCACCCCATGTCAAAAGATGGGCATCTAGAATAGTTTTCAATTGCAACCTCCAAATTAATTCGATCGCACACGAGTCTGGGTGCGAGCTTAAATTTTCGAACCCAGATTCAGAAAATCTGGCGTTAGCTCTTGAGAAAATTAATCCAAAGCTAGAACCTCCAGCGCGGCTTCTGACACCAAAACTAAAAGAAAACTGGCTTGAGATGATGGCTTCATGCGCAGAGGACACAGAGATGGCGGCTCAAAACATCCTTCGCCAGGCCTTATACATAAATTCAAATTTAGTAAGCATCATCATCGACATAACGGAAACCATGCACCACAGGACAATTAAGGTCGACGCAAAAATTCCACTTTTTAATTCAACACTTAGAGGCCATACAGACTATTTTTATGCCTATTGGATTAAATGCAGGGAGCTCGACAAGCATATTGAGAAAATGTGAATCGTAGTGCATCCAATAACACATTGCAGGTAAAAATTGACCCAACGCGAAGGGGAGGATCACATGAACAAACTCAGCATTTGGCACTGGTTGATCACCTTGCTTATCATCGCCTTGATATTTGGACTGCGCCGTATCGGATCAATCCCGCCGGTTTCTGCACTATTGTTTTCCGCCCAGCCTGCAAAGACTCGGCAAGAAGCTGAGTACATCGATGATTTGTTACCTCGAAAACACAGCCTGTGGATATGGCTGGGCGCATTGGCATTTAGCTGCGGTATAGGCTGGTTCGTTTTCTACCTGCGATAGCGTTGAGGAATGCCTGCGTGAAAACACGCTCCAGCGAACCTCCCGCAGCGCCATATTGCCAAGGAGGAGAGGAGTCATGACAGTCAAACGCATGGACAACGTCGGCATCGTGGTGGAAGACCTCGATGCCGCCATCGGGTTCTTCACCGAACTGGGCCTCACCCTCGAAGGCCGCATGCCCATCGAAGGCGAATGGGCTGGCCGCGTCACCGGGGTGCGCGGCCAGCGTGTCGAGATCGCCATGCTGCGCACCCCCGACGGCCACAGCCGCCTGGAGCTCTCGCGCTTCGACGCGCCCGCCATGGCGTCCGACCACCGCACGGCGCCCGTCAATTCGCTGGGCTACCTGCGCGTCATGTTCGCCGTCGAGGACCTCGACGACACGCTCGCCCGGCTCGGGAAGCTCGGTGCGTCGGTGGTCGATGAGGTCGTCAATTACCAGGACATCTACCGGCTCTGCTACATCCGCGGCCCCGAAGGCATTCTCATCGGGCTTGCCCAGGAACTCAGGCCGCAGGCCCCCGGATGAACGGGGTTGCGGCCGTGCCAGCCAGTTTCAAGTCTTTTCGGCCTCCAGGCCTTATGCAGCAAGCGCGGCCAGCTATCATTTTGAAGAGCGGCATCGTATTCGCCGCAGCGTTGCGGGCATGGCGCCTGCCCGCCACCATGCCCATGCATTCCAGTGCGATACCCCCGCGCTGATACGATCCGCTCCCATGCCTTTCCCCACCCCCATCCGCCATCCAGCTGCCGTGCGCGGCTGCCTGTGCGCGGGCAGGGGCGCCGTGGTGCGTGAGATCTGGCCCTACAAGCCGGTCGCACATTCCTCCGCCCGGCGATAAACCTTCTTTCTTCTGCGCAGAACTCCATCGCCGGGCACCCGCCCAGCGCGATGGCGGCCGGCGGCCGCTCCTTTCATTCAGGAGATGGATGCGTATGGAATTCACCAAGAAATTCTTGCGGGCCAAGAGCCCGTGCGCCGACGGCTTCCGCTGGTTCAGCCGCAACGTGGAGGACGGCACCGGCTACCAGGAGGCGCTGGACGCGCTGGTTCACGCCGGGCGCGTGGAGGATGCGTGCTGGCTGCTCTCGCAGTTCGGCCCCACCAGCGCGGTGCTGGCGGTGGATGGTGCGCTGGAGGCCGAGGCCATCGTGTTCGCCGGCACGGTGGAGGTGCGCGGCTCCATCGACGTGGCCACGGTGATCCAGACGGGGCGCTCCATCCGCGCGGGCGGGGGGCTGCGCGCGGGCCGCGCCATCGTGGCGGGCGAGGGCATTCGCGTGGCGGGCGGCATCGTCAGCTTGGGTACGCTGCAGGCGGGCGGCGACGTGCGCGCGGACTGGGGCGTGGAGGCGGAGGGCGGCATCACCTGCGCGGGCGACCTGCGTGCAGGCTGGGACATGGTGTGCCACGGGCGGCTTGCGCTGCAGGGCGGCCTCTTCGCGGGGCAGGACCTGATCGCGCACGGCCCGGTGGAGTGCGGCAAGGGCGTGCGCGTGGGCGGCCACCTGACAGGTGCTGAGGGCCTGCGGGCGGGGCAGGGCATCGTGGCGGGCGGCGCCATCAGCGGCGTGGCGCACCTGGAGGCGGGCTGGGGCATCAAGGCGGGCGAGGGCATCCAGGCCCGGGGCGCGATCAAGGCCGGCGAGAGCCTGTGCGCGGGCGGCGAGATCCTGGCGGGCCACGGCTACGGCGTGTATGCGGGGCTGAACGTGCAGCAGGAAACCTGGGAGTCCAGCGCGCAGGTCTGGTCCCGGCAGCGGCCCGAGGGCCTGCGCAGCGGCGTGTGGGTGGGGCCGAGCATCGTTTGACGGTGCCACGATGCCACGAGGCCGCCATACCCCTGTGGCACAGTGCGGGCCTTCGCCCTTTCGCCCGCCCGCCATGCCCGCAGCCCCGGCCACGTCCTGGCCCCGCATCTTCCTGATCTTCTTGCGCCTGGGCCTCACGTCCTTCGGCGGGCCGGTGGCGCACCTGGGGTATTTCCGCGACGAATTCGTGCGGCGCCGCGGCTGGCTGGACGAGCGGGCCTATGCCGATCTGGTGGCGCTGTGCCAGTTCCTGCCCGGGCCGGCCAGCAGCCAGGTGGGCATGGCGCTGGGTCTGGTGCGCGGCGGGTGGGGCGGGGCGCTGGCGGCGTGGGCGGGGTTCACGCTGCCGTCGGCGGTGCTGCTCACGGCGCTGGCGCTGGGCCTGTCGGCGCGGGCCGACCTGGTGCCGCCGGGCGTGCTGCACGGCCTCAAGGTGGCGGCCGTGGCGGTGGTGGCGCAGGCTGTGTGGGGCATGGCGCGCACGCTTTGCGCGGGCGCCGCGCGCATGGCGCTGATGCTGGTGTCGGCCGCCGTGCTGTGGCGCTGGGGCGGCGTGGGGCCGCAGGTGGCGGTGATGCTGGGCGCGGGCCTGCTCAGCTGGGTGCTGTGGGGCCGGGGCGCTGCGGCGGCCCCGGCGCAGGCGGAGGATGGTGCGGCGCTGACCTTGCCGCTGCACTTACCGCTCTCGCGGCGCGGCGGGGCCGTGCTGCTGGCGCTGTTCGCCGCCTTGCTGGTGCTGCTGCCGCTGGCGGCCCACGCGGGGCCGGGGCGGCTGTGGGCGCTGGTGAATGCCTTCTACCGCGCGGGGGCGCTGGTGTTCGGCGGCGGGCACGTGGTGCTGCCGCTGCTGCAGGCCGAGGTGGTGCAGACGGGCTGGGTCGCGCCCGATGCCTTCCTGGCCGGCTATGGTGCGGCGCAGGCCGTGCCGGGGCCGCTGTTCACGTTCGCGGCGTTCCTGGGGGCATCGGTGCAGGGCTGGCCCGGCGGGGTGCTGGGCGCGGCGGTGTGCCTGGTGTCGATCTTCGCTCCGGCCTTTCTGCTGGTGGCGGGCGCCTTGCCGTTCTGGGAGCCGCTGCGCGCCAGCCCGGCGGCCCGGGGTGCGCTCGCGGGGGTGAATGCGGCCGTGGTGGGGTTGCTGCTGGCGGCGCTGGTCGATCCTGTGGGCACCAGCGCCCTGCGGAGCTGGGCCGATGGGGCGCTGGCCCTGGTGGCCTTGGGGGCGCTGCAGGGCGCCAGGCTGCAGCCCTGGGCCGTGGTGCTGGCCTGCGGCGCGCTGGGCGGGCTGCTGGGTTGAGGGTCAAAACAGCCCCCAGCGCCCATGGATCAAGCGCAAAGCGCTATGAAAAGCATAGAAGATCGTAGAATCCGCCCGTGAACTCCCCTGTCTTCTCCTCCCTCATCCCGGTGATCCTGTGCATCGGCATGGGCTTTGTCGCGGCGCGCGTCGGCTGGGTGCGCCCGGCGGCGATCAAGGACCTGTCCAACCTCGTGTTCCTGGTGCTCACGCCCGCGCTGCTGTTCCGTACCATGGGCGCGGTGCGCGTGCAAGACCTCAACTTCCGGCCCGTGGCGCTGTACTTCCTGGGGGCCGGGCTGGTGTTCGCCGTGTCGATGGCGTTCGCGGGCTTTTCCACGCGCTCGGCCGCGCGCGGGCTGGCCAACATGTTCAGCAACACCATCATGATCGGCGTGCCGCTGGTGGGGCTGGTGTATGGGCAGGAAGGGCTGGTCACGCTGTTCACCCTGATCTCGCTGCACGCGCTGATCCTGCTCACGGCCGCCACGGTGGTGTTCGAGCTGGCCGAGGCGCGCGAGCGCCAGCGCTCCGGCGAGAGCGGGCCGCGCCCCATGCTGCACACGGTGCTGCAGGCCGTGCGCAACGGCATCGTGCATCCGGTGCCGCTGCCGATCCTGGCCGGGCTGCTGTTCGCGCAGACGGGCCTGAAGCTGCCCGGCGTGGTGGACAGCTCGCTGCAGGTGCTGGGCCAGGCGTTGGGCCCCATGGCGCTGTTGCTGGTGGGCGTGACGCTGGCCTTCACCCCCGTGGGGCAGCACCTGCGCAGCGCCTGGGGCATCGCGCTCGTGAAGAACGTGGCGCACCCGCTGCTGCTGGCGGCGCTGGCCTGGGGGTTCGGGCTGTCGGGCCTGTCGGTGGCGGTGATGTTCACGGCCGCGTCGCTGCCCGTGGGGGCCAACGTCTTCCTGTTCACGCAGCGCTACGGCGTGATGCAGGAGGAGGTGTCGGCCAGCATCTTCGTGTCCACGGCCTTGGCGCTGGCCACGGTGCCCTTGATGCTGGTGTTGGCACAGCGGTTTCTCTGAGAAGGGTCAGGGTGCGAGGCGCTCGCGCACCCAGCCGCCGTTCTCCAGCCGGTAGCGCAGCCGGTCGTGCAAACGGCTCTTGCGGCCCTGCCAGAACTCCCACTGGTCGGGCTTCAGGCGGAAGCCGCCCCAGTGCGGCGGGCGCGGCGGGTTCAGCAAAAACTGCGCGCCGTACTTGGCCGCGTTGGCCACCAGCACGCCGCGACCGGCGATCACCTGGCTCTGCGGGCTGGCCCAGGCGCCGATGCGCGAATCCAGCGGGCGGCTCTGGAAGTAGGCGTCGCTTTCCGCGTCGCTGACCTTTTCCACGGTGCCCTCGATGCGCACCACGCGCTCCAGCTCCACCCAGTGGAACTGCAGGGCCGCGTAGGGGTTGCCCGCCAACTGCTGGCCCTTGCGGCTGTCGTAATTGGTGAACCAGACGATGCCGCGCTCGTCGCAGCCCTTAATGAGCACGATGCGCGTGCTGGGCCGGAGGTCGCCGCCCACGGTGGCGAGCGTCATGGCGTTGGGCTCGGGCACCTGGGCGCTGATGGCTTCACCGAGCCACTGGTCGAACTGTTGCAGTGGGGCGGGGTGCGAGGCGTCCTCGTTGAGTTCGGCGCGCTCGTAGCTCTTGCGCAGGTCGGCGATGGAAGTGGTGGTCATGGCCGCATTGTGCCGCGCCGCAACGGTGCCGCTACAGTCAGGGCATGACCCTGTCGCCACCCCACGTCCTTGTTCTGGCCTCTGGCGCGGGGCGGCGCTTTGCCGCGTCGGGCGGCACGGTGCACAAGCTGCGCGCGCCGCTCGGCGGCCTCACGGTGCTGGAGCACACGCTGGCTGCCGTGCGCGCCAGCGGCCTGCCGTGGCACCTGGAGGACGCAGGCCACCCGGGCATGGGCGACTCCATTGCCGCCGCCGTGCGCGCCACCGCCGGCGCGGCTGGCTGGCTGGTGCTGCCCGGCGACCTGCCCCTGGTCCGGCCGCAGACGCTGCGCACCATGGCCGAGGCGCTGCGGCACGGCGCCGTGGCGGTGCCGGTGCACCGTGGCGAGCGCGGCCACCCGGTGGCCTTTGCCGCCCGGTGCCTGCCCGAGCTGCTGGCCCTGGCGGGCGAGCAGGGCGCCGCCAGCGTGGTGCGCAGGCACGCGCAGCAGGGCGAATTGCACCTGGTGGAGGTGGAAGACGAGGGCACGGTGACCGACATCGACACCGTGCAGGACCTGGAGCGCGCCGCCCGCATCCTGGCCCGCAGAAGCACCACCTGAAAAAGAACAACCCGCCGGCCATGCCTGGCGGGCGGGTCGTATGCGAGGGGCCGCGGGCCTCTACTTAGCGGGCCGCAATGACGGCGCAGGCCAGCCGGGGACCGGCGTTGCCGGTGGGCTGGGTCTTGTAGTCGTCGGGGTCGCGGTGAACGATCAGGCCCTTGCCGACAATGTCGTTGGCGGTGCTGCCCACGCGGATGCTGCGCGACTCGAAGCGGAACGTGGCCACGCCGCTGGCGTCGGCCTGCAGGCTGGGCAGGTCGCCCGTGTGGTGCTCGGCCGCGCCGTGGTGCCCGTGGGGCTGGCCGCCGGGGTTGAAGTGGCCGCCGGCGCTCATGCCGTCGCCGCTGGAGCAATCGCCTTTTTCATGGATGTGGAAGCCGTGTTCCGCACCGGGCTTGAGGCCGCGGATCTCGCCGGACACCTTCACCACGTCGCCCGCCTGCACGAACCGGACCGTGCCGGTGGCGGTATTGCCGCGCGTGGGCTCCAGCCTGGCCGTGGCGGCGGGGCCTGGGGAATGGGCGGCGCAGCCCGCCAGGGCCCATGCCGCGACGGACGACAAGGCCAAGATCCAACGCATCCTGCTGTTCTTCATTGCATGCTCCTTCTGGTCAGTTGAAGACAAAGATATTCATTGTGCGAGGGCAGGAAGCGAACCGGCCCAGGGCCGGGCGCCCATTCACCAAAAGTTACGCGCTATGGCGCTTTCCGGGTCAGCGCGATCAGTTTAGCCAGGGCCCGGTCATGGATTCCGTGCCTGCGCAGCTCCTCGTAGGTGGCCTCGGCATAGTCGCGCGTGGTGCCGTAGCGGCCGCTGGCCTGCTCGAAGATGCGCAGGTACTCGTGGTCTTCCAGCGTGCCCGTGTGGCTGGGGCTCTTGCGCGAGAGCGTGAAGGCCAGCGCGCGCACGGGCCCCTGGGGCGTGTGGCAGGTGAGCCAGCGCGGGTCGTACACGGCGGTGGGCATCTCGCGTTGCCACAGGTTGATGAGGACCTGGCGCGCGTGCTCCTGGCCGATGCGGAACACCATGCCCCGGCAGCTGCCGCCCGAGAGCATGCCGAACACCAGTCCCGGGCATTCGGGCGTGCCACGGTTGATGCGGCTCCACATCTTGAGCGCGCGGTGCCAGCCGTGCACCTTGGCGGCGCGGCGCTCGGCAAAGGCGAAATCCGGCCGCCAGATCAGGGAGCCGTAGCCGAACAGCCACAGGTCCTGCCGGCCGCCCCATTCATCGAGCGTGCGCTCCAGCATGGGGGCCGGATCGCGCAGGGGAGCGGGCAGGGCTGTCATGGCTTCACTCTACAATCAAAGGCTTTGCGGCAAGCCGCCGCCGCTCCATTTTTCTTTCTCATCATCACTACAGGAATCTCATCCATGTCCAGCTCCGACGACGATAGCCAAGAACGTTTTGCCCTCGGTTTTCTGTTTGCCCTGATCGCCCTGGTGATCTCGGCCGTGGTGGGCACCGTCGTGGTGAAGCGCCTGGGCGCTGCGGGCGCCCCGGCCCTTGCTACGGCAGCCTCCACGGCTGCCGCCACCAGCAACGCGCCAGCCGCCGCGTCCGCTGACGTTGCCGCCGATGCGGCCAGCGTGCGCGTGGAAAACGGCGTGGTGAAGTTCTACTTCGCCACTGCCAAGGCCGATCTGGCCGCCGGCGCCAGCGAAGCCCTGGCCGACGTGGTCAAGGGCGTGGCCGAAGGCAAGAAGGCCGTGGTCTCGGGCTTCCACGACGCCACGGGCGACGCCGCCCTGAACGAAGAACTGGCCAAGCAGCGCGCCTTCGCCGTACGCGACGCGCTCAAGGCGCTGGGCGTGGCCGAAGACAAGGTCGAGCTGAAGAAGCCCGAGGTCACCCAGGCCAGCGGCAGCAACGCCGAAGCGCGCCGTGTGGAAGTGACCCTGGCCGCGCAGTAAATAAAGCGCACGGCTGCACCCCCAAGACAAAACCCGGCAGCGCCGGGTTTTTTTATGGTCAGAATGGCCTCCAGCGCTTATGCAGCAAGCGCAGGCAGCTATTTATTTCATAGTCAGCGCAGGCCGGCGCCGTCCGCGTTTTCAGCCCGCTGAATCAGTTCGATCTTGTAGCCGTCGGGGTCCGTCACGAACGCGATCACCGTGGTGCCGCCCTTCACGGGGCCGGCCTCGCGCGTCACGTTGCCGCCCGCGGCCTTGATCTTCTCGCAGGCCGCGTACGCGTCGGGCACGCCCAGGGCGATGTGGCCGTAGGCGTTGCCGTGGTCGTAGCTCTCCACGCCCCAGTTGTAGGTCAGCTCGATCTCGGCCTGTCCGGGGTTGCCGCCCTCGAAGCCCAGGAAGGCCAGCGAGTATTTGTATTCGGGGTTTTCGGACTGGCGCAGCAGCTGCATGCCCAGCACCTGGGTGTAGAAGTCAATCGAGCGCTGGAGGTTGCCAACGCGCAGCATCGTGTGGAGGAATTTCATCCCTTCGATTGTGCCGGCAGATCGAAGACTAGGCAGGTGGTGGTGGCGTGGGCGTACAGCGTGCCGTCCGGCCCCACCAGGCGCGCCTCGGCCGTGGCGAGCTGGCGCCCGCAGTGGATCACGCGGCCCTCGGCGCGCACGCGCGGCACCTTGGGGGTGAGGGCCTTCACCAGGTTCACGCCCAGCTCGGCCGTGGTGTAGCCGCGCCCCGGCGCCATGCGGGTGTGCACGGCGCAGCCCAGGGCGGAGTCGAGGAGGGTGGCGAACCAGCCCCCGTGCACGGTGCCCATGGGGTTCAGGTGCGTGGCGCCGGGCGTGCCCTGGAACACGGCGCGGCCCTCGTCCACCTCCACGATGAGGAAGTCCAGCGTCTTGGCGATGGCGGCGTAGGGGATGTCGCCGCGCAGCATGGCCTGCATCTGCTGCAGGCCGGTGAGGCCCGCGATCTGGTCGGGCCGCGCCACGCCCGGGCCGGGGCCCGCATCGATGCGGGCGAGGATTTCGCGCTCCTGGGCGAGCCATTGTTCGAGCTGGTTGGAGTGGGTCATGCGTGCTTTCGGTGAGATGTTTGCATCTGCAATTATTGCAGATACAATCAATCGCATGCAAGCCGAAACCACCCAGGTGCTTCCGCAGGGCTGCACCAACTTCAAGCTGCGCCAGCTCATGCGCCGCGTGGCCCACCACTACGACACCGAGATGGCGCGCTGCGGGCTCAAGACCACGCAGTATTCGCTGCTGTCGCACGTGCTCAAGCTCGGGCCGATCCGCCCGGGCGATCTGGCGGCGGCGATGAAGATGGACGCATCCACGCTCACGCGCAACCTGCGCCCGCTGGTGGACGCGGGCTGGGTGGCGCTGGCGCCGGGCGCCGATGCGCGCAGCCGCCTGGTGCACATCACCGACGCGGGCCGCGACAAGCGCGCCGAGGCCCAGCGCTGCTGGAAGGTGGCGCAGCTGTCGCTCAACGAAGCCCTGGGCGTGGAGCGCGTGAGCGCCCTGCACACGCTGGTGGACGACGCGCTGGCGCTGCTGGCCCCGGCCCAGGAGGTGGAACGTGACGACGCCGCCTGATACCCGCCGCGCCCCGTCCTTGCCCCTGTGGCTGGTGCTGCTGGCGGCGGCCGGCGCTTTCGCGCTCACCATGGGCACGCGGCAGACCATGGGCCTGTTCCTCTCCGCGCTCAACACCTCCACCGCGCTGGGCATCGGCAGCATCAGCCTCGCCTTCGCGTTCGGCCAGTTGTGGTGGGGCCTCACGCAGCCGTTCGCCGGGGCAGTGGCGGACCGCATCGGCACGGGGCGCGTGATTTTCATCGGCGCGCTGCTGGTCGCGTTGGGCACGTTCATCACGCCGCTGATGACCAGCACCGCCGGGTTGATCTTCGCCATCGGCGTGCTGGCGGCGGGCGGGGCGGGCATGGCCGGCCCTTCGGTGCTGATGGCCGCCACGGCGCGGCTGGTGCCGGCGAACCGGCGCGGGCTGGCCACGGGCGTCGTGAACGCGGGCGGCTCCTTCGGCCAGTTCGCCATGGCGCCCATCGCCATCGGCCTGACGGCCGCCGTGGGCTGGGCCGCCGCCATGCAGTGGCTGGGCGTGCTGGTGCTGCTGGCGCTGCCCGCGGCGTGGGTGCTGCGCGGCAATTCGCGGGCGCTGGCCGCGCAGGCGGCCGCCGCGTCGGGCCAGAAGGCGCTGAGCGCGCGCGAGGCCATCGCCCAGGCCCTGCGCACGCCCAGCTACCGCTATCTGGCGGCGGGGTTCCTGGTCTGCGGCTTCCACGTGGCCTTCCTGGCCACGCACCTGCCCGGCGTGATCGCCGCCTGCGGCCTGCCGCCCGAGGTGGGCGGCTGGTCGCTGGCCGTGATCGGCCTGTTCAATATCGTGGGCAGCCTGGCCATGGGCTGGGCCGTGGGGCGCTGGCGCATGAAGTCGCTGTTGGCGCTGCTGTACGCCACGCGCGGCCTGGCGGTGCTGGCGTTCCTGTTCGCGCCCAAGACGCCGGCGGTGATGCTGGTCTTTGCCGCCGTGATGGGCGTGACCTTTCTCTCCACCGTGCCGCCCACGGCCGGGCTGGTGGCCAAGATGTTCGGCACCGCCAACATGGCCATGCTGTTCGGCATCGTGATGCTCGCGCACCAGATCGGCGGCTTCTTCGGCGCCTACCTGGGCGGCAGCGTGTTCCAGGCCACGGGCAGCTACGACTGGGTCTGGTACGCGGACATCGTGCTGGCCGCGGGCGCCGCCCTGGTCAACCTGCCCATCCGCGAGGCCCGGCTGGCGCGCCCGGCACCTGCGGCGGCCTGACATCGACGAAACAAGAAAGCAAAGGAAAGGCTACCGATGACCGACACCCAGCAGCCCCTGTACCTCGACGACCTCATCGTGGGCAGGCAATTCCGCAGCGGCGAGCACGCCATGGACGAAGGCCAGATCCAGGCCTTTGCCGCGCAGTTCGACCCGCAGCCCTTCCACCTGGACGACGCGGCGGCCCGGTCCACGCTGTTCGGCGGGCTGGCCGCCAGCGGCTGGCACACGGCGGCCGTCACCATGCGGCTGCAGGTGACGAGCGGCCTGCCCATCCCGGGCGGCATCATCGGGGCAGGGGGCGAGTTGAGCTGGCCCCGGCCCACGCGCGCCACCGACGTGCTGCACGTGGTGAGCGAGGTGGTGCAGGTGCAGCCCTCCAAGTCCAAGCCCGACCGGGGCATGGTCACGGTGCGCAGCGAAACGCGCAACCAGCACGGCGACGTGCTGCAGGTGTCCACCGTGCGCATCGTGGTGCCGCGCAGGCCCGAGGCGGCCGTGTGAGCACCGCCGCGCTGGACCCGCGCACCCGCCTGCTGCTCGAAGCCCCCATCGCCCCCACGCTGCTGCGGCTGGCCGCACCCAACGTGCTGGTGATGCTGGCGCAGGCGGGCTCGGGGCTGATCGAAACGTACTTCGTCGGCAAGCTCGGCACCGATGCGCTGGCGGGCATGGCGCTGGTGTTCCCGGTGGTGATGCTGATGCAGATGACCTCCGCCGGGGCCATGGGCGGGGGCATCGCCTCGGCCATCGCGCGGGCGCTGGGTGCGCGGCGGCGCGGCGATGCCGATGCGCTGGTGCTGCACGCGCTGGCCATTGCGGGGGTGTTCTCGCTGCTGTTCACCGTGGCGGTGGTGGGAGGAGGGCGCTGGCTCTACACCCGCATGGGCGGCACGGGCGGGGCGCTGGAGGCGGCACTGGTCTATTCCGACTGGGTGTTCGCGGGAGCGGTGCTGGTGTGGCTGTTCAACACGCTGTCGGCGGTGATCCGGGGCACCGGCAACATGGCCGTGCCCGCCTGGGTGACGGTGGCGGGCACGCTGGCGCTGGTGCCGCTGTCGCCGCTGCTCATCTTCGGCTGGGGGCTGGTGCCGGGCCTGGGCATCGCGGGCGGGGCGGTGGCGCTGCTGGCGTTCTACTTGGGCGGCAGCCTGGTGCTGGCGGCCTATCTGTGGTCGCCGCGCAGCCTGCTGCGGCCGTCGCTGGCGCACATCCGCTTTCTGTGGGCGCTGTTCGCGGACATCCTGCGCGTGGGGCTGGTGGGCACGGTGTCCACCGTGGCGACCAACCTGGCCATCGGCGTGACGACCGCGCTGGTGGGCGGCTTCGGCACGGCGGCCATCGCGGGCTACGGCACGGCGTCGCGGCTTGAATATTTGCTGGTGCCGCTGGTGTTCGGCCTGGGCGCGCCGCTGCTGGCCATGGTGGGCACCTGCATCGGCGCGGGCCAGCGCGACCGCGCCCTGCGCGCCACCTGGATCGGCGCGGCGATGGCCTTCGGCATGACCAGCGCCATCGGCCTGGGCGCGGCCTTGTTCCCTGTCGCGTGGCTGTCGCTGTTCGGCACCGACCCCGCCATGCTGGTGGCGGGCGCGCAGTACCTGCGCACCGTGGGGCCGGTGTACGGCTTCTTCGGCCTGGGGCTGGTGCTGTACTTTGCCTCGCAAGGGGCAGGGCGGCTGGTGTGGCCCGTCATCGGCAACATCGCCCGGCTGGCCGTGGCAGTGACGGGCGGCTGGCTGGCCCTGCGCTGGGACGGCGGGCTGGGCGCGGTGTTCGCCGCGCAGGCGGCGGCGCTGGTGCTCTACGGCCTGGTCAACGCCTGGGCGGTGGCGGGCGGCGCGTGGTTCGGCCCGGTGGGCTGGCCGCTGCGCCGGGTGGCGCAGGGCTGAAGAGAGTACTACAAGCCAAAATGGCCGCCAGCACTTATGCAGCAAGCGCTGGCAGCTATCGATTTCATACCGGCACGGTGTAATTCAGCGTCATACGCCCGCCGTCCACGGTGACGATCTCGCCCGTTACGTAGCTGGCGGCATCGCTGGCCAGCCAGGCCACCACGTCGGCGATTTCCGAGGGTTCGCCCAGGCGCTTCATCGGCGTGCGGCTCATGATCTTGTTCCTGGCTTCGTCGCTGGTCAGCACCGCCTTGGCGGCCAGCTCGGTGGCGATGGTGCCGGGCGCCACGGCGTTCACGCGAATGTTGCGGTCGGCCAATGCCAGCGCCATCACGCGCGTGAGCTGGTTCACGCCGCCCTTGCTGACGTTGTAGCTGGAGATGTTGGGAATGGTCAGCACACCGTTGACCGAGCTCATGTTGACGATGGCGCCACCGCCCGCGATCGCCATGGCCCGCGCCACGGCCTGGCCCACGAGGAACGAGCCCTTGAGGTTGACGCGCAGCACGGCGTCGAAATCCGCCTCGGTCACGTCCAGGAAATCCGCCGCGCGGAAGATGCCCGCGTTGTTCACGAGCACGTCGATCCGCCCATGTGCCGCCAGAACCTGGGCCACCAGCGCATCCACCTGCGCCTTGTCGCCCACGTCGCAGCGCACGTAGAGCGCGCCCAGTTCCTGCGCCAGCGCCTGGCCGCGCGCATCGTCCACATCCACGATCACCGGCTTGGCGCCATCGGCCGCGAAACGGCGCACGCAGGCCTCGCCGATGCCTTGGGCGCCGCCGGTGACGATGCAGACGCGGCCTTGCAGGCCGAAGTGGACGGAGGATGCGGAGATAGGTGTCTTGGTCATGGGCCAGGATGGTAGCGGCTGGCGCCACCTGCGATGCATCCTATAATTGATACGATGTATATTATGTCAAACGACGCCGGAATGGTTCTCGCTCTCTTATCGATAGCTGCATGCGCTTGCTGGCTGGAGGCTCCGGGCAGAACAGCATGGCGTTCGCCTGACTTATCCACGGCTCCAAACGTAAAGTTTAGGTAAAGCTGGGCGGATGTTCCGTGCACCATCCCAAGCCGGTCTCCCGCCCCTCGATTTCCTGCTGTCGGACGTTCCGGCCACGCCCGCGCAGGTAGCCCGGCACCTGGGGATTTCACCGGCCACGCTGGCGCGGTACAGGGCCACGGAACAGGCCCCACGCGCCGTCATGCTGGCCCTGTTCTGGGAGAGCCGCTGGGGGCGCTCCGCAGCCGACTGCGAGGCCGTCAACTGGGCCGCCCAGTCCCACCACGAATCCCAGGTGCTCAGACGCGAAAATGCCGCCCTGAGGCGGCAAATCGAATCCTTGGAGTTGCAGCTTACCCAGGGCGCCAGCCATGCGGCCAACGCCCCGTTCTACGCTATCGGCGCTTCTTGAACTGGCCCTTTTTGGGGCCGGACTTGTGGCGCGGGGGCATGCGGCGGCGTTTACGTGCCATGGTGGTTTCCTTTCAGGTCAGGTGTGCGCGCCGGGCTCCCCCCAGGCCTCGCGGATGTACTGGCGCACCGAGGGGAGCTGGCGCATCAGGAAGGCGGCGATGAGGGCGCCGCCCATCAAGATCAGGGCTTCGCGGCCGAATTCGGCCGGGGTGGGAATGATGGCTTTGAGGTTCATTTCAGGGCATCCAGCCGCTGGTGCGCGCGCTTCATTTCGTATTCCACGCGCTCAAGCCGGACGCGCATGGCGGCCAGCTCGACACGAACACCCACATAAGCACCCACCGCTGCAGCAGCGGGCCCCAGCATCTGCATCAGAAATTCTTGTGTCACGGTAGCAGTCCCTCTTGTTGAATCTGAATCGCCACGGCAGGGGCCTGTTCCGGGCCGTCAGCGGCCCAGGAGGCGCCGCCCCCTGCCCTCACCCCTACCCACATGACCCAGGCCCGCCACGGGCTCACGCCGCAGGCCTGCGCGGCCTCGCGGAACACGGCGTCCGCCGTCGCGCGGTCGGTGCTGTGCGTGGTGTACAGCCAGTCATGCACGACTGCAGCGGCGTGGGCGAGGCCACCGGCCAGGAAGAAGGCCACCGGCAGGCGCGGCACGCTCGCGAGGTCCGTCACGAAGCCCTCGGGCACTTCACCCGGGCCGATCAGGTCCGACACGAAGCCCAGGCCCGCCAGCAGGCGCCACGTGCCCCGGCCATCGCGGCTCACGTCTTCGACGCGCTCCAGGCGCAGGGGCGTGGTGAACTTCACTTCCTGCTTTCGTCCTGGTGGACCACCTGGGCGCGCGTCACGGCGTCGGCGTTGTAGCTGGCCGTGGCGGTCCACGAGACATGCAGGCCGCCGCATGCGGCCAGGGCGGCGCACAGCGCCAGGGTGAGGATGGTTTTCATGGTCAGAAGTAGGTGAAGTTCCAGCCGAGCGAGTTGTCCTGTGGCGTGGCCGATGGCGCGGGCGGCTTGTTCAGCGGCACGCGCGTGACTTCCTCAGGCCCTGCCGTGCCCAGCGGGCGGTATTCGTAGACGGGCGGGTCCAACAGGTCCGCCAGCCAGTCCGGCGCGGCGTACCACGCCATGTCTCCCGCCGTGTGATAGGCCACTTCGGCCTGTTCGCGCACGGTGTCCGCCGCGCCCGTCACGGTGCCCCAGGTGGCATCCCAGGCCGCGCCGGCCGCAGCCGCCGCCGCGCTGGATGCGCGCTGCACCGCCCACACGGCCAGGGCTACGCCGCCCAGCACCAGGGCAGCCTTCACCAGCAGATCACCGGAGACGGGCGCCACGCGCATCACTTCACGCCCTGCTGCTCAAGCAGCCATGACCACCGCGACTGCCCCTCAGGGATGCCCGAGGCGGCCGGCGCCGTCGATGTGCCTTGCACGCCCGCATAGGGCGGCGTGGGCGGGTTGTAGACGGGGATCGGGTCCGAGTGCCGCGCGGGCGGGTTGTCCGGCGTGGGATCTACCACCGTCGGCGCCGTCGGGACATAGATGGGAATCGGGTCCGAGTGCCACGCGGTGCCGCCCGACATGAGCGCCGATGCGTTCGCCAGGGTGTCATCCGCGCCGGCCTTGCGCATGTACAGCAGCAGGCCGATGCCCGCCACCGCCGCCAGTCCCATGATGGTCTTGCGGTCCATGGTCAGTACCAGTATTCCTGGGTGTAGTCCCAGGGCGACGTGTTGACCGGGTTCACGGGCAGTCCGTCATTCCCGCCGCCGACATAGGCGCTCGGGTTGTTGTAGCGCGGGCCGTCCGGCCCTTGCGGCGTCACATCCCACTGGGTTTGCGAGCGACCGTCATAGGTGCCCAGCAGCGGCACCGAGCCCGAGCCACCGCCGAAGCCCGAGAACAGCGAGCCCAGGGCGTTCAGACCCGTGTTGAGCAGGCCGATTTTTTCCTGGGTGGTGGTGGTTGGCTTGGTGGCGTAGATCGGCTGCGCGACGGCGCGGCGCGACAGCAGGTAGTAGGCGCCGATGCCCAGCACGGCCAGCAGGATCAGGTTATTCGGTCCGGGGGAGGATGCGGTGCTCATGGTCAGGCCTCGGTGGTGGTGCCGCCTGCGCGGGCGTAGGCCTGCAGCAGCGCGGTCAGGTTGCGTTCGGGTTGGTCGTAGCCCGCGCCCGGCAGGCTGGCCCACACCTTCGCCACCTTGCGGATGGCGGCGGCGGTGCGGCCGGCCTGCACATCGGCCAGCGCGCCGCGCTCGCGGATGAGTTCGACGGCGGCGGCGTCCTGGCTGGCCGGAGAGAAGTCGGTCAGGCCGAGTTTTCCGCGCAAGCCATCCCAGGTGCGCGCCAGGATCTGGTATCGCCCGGCCGCGCTGCTGCTGGTGGTGCCGTAGGGCACGTACACACGCGGGTGGTCGGCGTAGGAGTTGAAGGTGCCGTAGCCGAACAGGATGTTGTAGCCATCCTCGCCCCGCCCTGCCGTGCCTTCGGCATAGGCGATCATGTCCAGGAAGGCGCGCACGTTCGCGGCGGCCACGTCGGGCGCCACGCTGGCAGGGGCATAGGTGCTGGGCGTCAGGCTCACGATCACATCCTCAACGAAGCTGGTGCGCTGGTCCGGTTCCGACCAGTCCGAGAACAGGTCTTGCCACCCATCGGGCAACGTGCCATCCCATGCCGGCGCGCCCTGCCCCGCGCTGCGGCGCGCCAGATCGACGGCCACCAGCACCACGACGACGCCCGCAAGCAGAGTCAGCCACCGCATCAGCCCTCCATAACCCGCGCCGTGCCACCGGTGGCACTGCCGAGAAGCCATACCTCCTGCGTCGTGCAGACCCCCGCCGTCAGCCCCCACGACGTGCCAGGATCAATCCGAATTCCCGACGTAACACCTACTGAGCTGAATGACACGTAAAGGATCACAGTTGCATGAGTGTTTTGAACCAGCAGGTACTTTCGGTTCGGGTCTGCATTCGCGACCTTTGTCCCGCCGCCGCCGTTCGCGATTGCTGGGATGTTGGTCGTTTTGAACACGTCCGACCGGACCGGGACCGTCTCACGCACGGCCGAAACCTCCACCGCCCCCGTGATTCCGTCCACGAACTTCTCGTCGCCAATGAACAAGCGCACGGTCACACCCGCGCCGCCCACGTCGGTGAACAGCAGGTGACTGAATGGCGTGTCTTCCAGGCCCTGGCCCGTGATCAGGCCCTCCAGCGTGCCCCAGTCGGACGAGACGGTGACCGCCCCCGTGGTTGCGAGGATCTTGAAGTATTCGCCCGCCACGGTCAGCCGGAAGGCGCCACCGGCCGGCACGTCGAACGTGTATATCTTGGATGGCTTCATTTTTTCACCGCAGCGAAGGCCACCACCGCCATGGCGATGATGGCGCCGATCAGGATCTTGTCGGTCAGCGCGCCCCGGCCCTTGGCGTCGGCGTAGGCATCCTTGACCATGGCGGCCGTCTGGTCGGCCGCGTTGAACGCCTTGTTCACGGCGGCCGTGCCGAAGCCCAGCGCGCCGCCCAGTGCGTCGGTGGCGAAGTTGTAGGCCGCCGTGGTGTTGCGCGTGGCGTTGGTGTCCGCGAAGGCGAGCGCATCCGCCTGGGCGTTGAGCGCCGCGACCATGGCCTTGCCGCCGAAGCCCAGGGCCTCGGCCACCGAGCCGCCCGCCAGATTCAGCGCGCCGCCGCCGAAGTCGTAGGCCTGTTGCGATTGCTTGCCCGCGAAGTCGAACATCCGGTTGATGACCTCGCCGTCCAGCGCGTTGATGGTGACGCTGGAATTCTCGGCCGAGACGCCGCCCTGGCCGATCACGCGCCGGTTGTCGGTCTGGTTCGTCGTTTGGTTGGTGCCGCTCTTACTGCTGGACATACAGGCCCTTGGTCATCACCACGCCGGTCTGCTGCCAGCCATGGCGGGCGCACTGGCGCGCCACGTGTTCATGCTTGGTGCACATCGCCACTTGCTGGGCGCCGAGCTGCTGCGCAATGCCGCAGACGGCGGCGTCCAGCGCGCCGGAGCGCATGCGCTCGCCGTCGCTCACCAGCCCGACCACATCCAGGCGCACGCCCAGGGCCAGGGAGACGGGCCGCACGGCCACCAGGGCATGCGCCCTGCCCTGTTCGAACTCGAACAGGAACGCGCCGCCCAGCGCATCGCCTGGACCCTCCAGCGGCCCCCACGGGCTGGCATCGACCGACGGCAGCAGCGCGCGCACGTGGTCGGCGGTCCAGGCCGTGACGGGGGTTACTTGCGCAGGAGATACCATGCCAGCGCTCCAGCGGCGATCAGCCACCAGTTGATGCCACCCGACGCGGCCTGCAGGGCCGTGCCGGATCCTCCCAGGTTGACGGACCAATCCCCGTTGCCGGATGCGCTCCACTGGGCGCCGGACTGGTCCATGCCCGAGCTGGCCGAGCTGGAGAGCGACAGCGGCGGCAGGCCCATGCCCACGCCGATGCCGCCGCCACCGGCAAACGGCAGGGAGAAGTTGATCCCGGCCACGGTCAGCCCTTCGCGAGAAGGACCACCGCCGCGCCCAGGCCCAGCATCACCACCATGGGCGAGATGTAGAGCCCGCCGCCCGCCGTGGCCGCGATGGGGCGGCCCTCAGCGCTGTAGCTGTAGGGCCCGACCACCTGATAGCCGGACTGCGAGGATGGGATGCCCCAGGCCCCCGCGTCGGCGTAGGCGTTGGATTGGTCCGCGCCCAGCATGGCGCCCGTGAGCGCCCCCACGAACATGCGCAGGGGGCGCAGGGCGTCCTGCTGGGCCGTGACGCTGTACGCGTTGTCCATGGCGGTCCGATCAGTAGGCGTTCAGTGGCAGTAGTTCTTCGGTCTCGATCACGATGGTCTCACCAGCCGAGAAGGTGCCGTAGAACTGCGCCGAGCGCACGCCGCTAATGGGGCGCGTGTCCCAGGTGCGGCCCGTGAGCTGGCCGTCCTGCACCGGATCGAACACCACCAGATTGGTCTGCGGCACGCGGAAATTGTCTTTCTGCGAGGCCTCGTTTTCCAGCTTGGTCGGATCGTGTTCCGTGATGCCTTCGCGAACGGTCTTCAAGGCCGTCATGTTGGCCGAGTAGAAATAGATGCGGCGGTAGTTGGTGCCGCCGCCAGCGGGGTCCAGGTGGGGCACTGGCAGCGCGTAGGTGCCAGCAGCGCCCACCACGTAGGTGGCGCGGTGTCGGCGCGTCATCAGATTGCGGATGCCCGCTTCTGCCGGGTCGCCGCTGGGCGGGGACACATCGGCAAGCCCCTTGAGCGTGGGATTCGTTGCGCCCGCGATGGTGACCTCCAGGCGGGCCGAGCTGATGCCCGAGCCCACCGACAGGTCCAGCGCGCCGGCCTGCCGGGCGTTGACCGTGATGGCCTTGCGGTCCATCAGATCCAGCTTGAGGATGGTCGCATCGGATGCGCCGCCCATGTAGAGGTTCGTTGCCTCCAGCTTGGAGCCGTCGGTTTCAAAGACCACCTTGGCATTCAGCTTGAGTTCGATCTTGGTGATCATGCTCTTGGTGAAGGTGCCGCCCAGGGTAAACGTCATCTTCTCCAGCACGGTGCCGAGGAACTTGTTCAGGTCGCAGATGGCTACGCCGTTGTTGGTGACGTTCGAGAAGGGATCGAGGGGAATCTGCTTGTTCATGGCAGGCCCCTATCAGACGAGCGCGTCTTGGATGTAGGGCACTTGCTTGCCGATGATCACGCCGGCCACGCCCAGGGCCATCGCCTTGGCGGCGGGGTTGCCGATGAACTTGTACGCGGCGAAGCAACCGCCCAGCGCGATTGCGATTTTGGTGAGCTGGGAGCTGGTCAGATTCATGTCGGCCTCAGGTGTCCGGTGGTTGAAAAATCAGTGCCACCGATCACACCGCCCGACGCGGAAAACGCAAAACCGGCGCCCTCAGGCGCACGGCCTAAGGCGCTGGTTTTGCTGCTGGTTTCTTGTTGCCGAAGGACAACACACCTTTGAAGATTTCCGGGGTGTGGGCGCGTTTTTCTCGCCAGTGCAGGTCTGGCAGGTCCATCAGCTCGCGCTGCTGCAGGCCCCACGAGCGGGCCATGGCCTGGGCGTCCGATGCGTTGCCCAGGCGGCCCACGTGCACCACATCGGCATTGGCGATGAAGGACTTGTCGCACTCCGCTGGCCGCTGCCCGGCGCCGATGATCGCCACGCGCTTGACCTTGCCGCCGTGCTGGTACTCCCGGCCCACGTTGACGAGCTGGCGCCACGCCTGGGGCGCCTTGTTGGCCTTGGTGACCTCGGGCAGTTCGTCCACGAACACCAGTACATCACCGGCCACCCAGGCGGCCTTGCAGAACAGGTCGAACTGCGCGTGAATGTCGGCCGCGTGGTCCACCAGATAGCGCACCGAGAACCGCCGCTCGCGCAGCGCGCCGATGAACTCCGGCAGGCTCCGGTAGGCCTCGCCCATGCCCTCCAGCGACGGATCGTGCTTGAAGTCCCACACCATGAGCCGGGGCGGGTTCAGGCGCGCGATGAGCTGCTTCACCCACGCGGTCTTGCCGGTGCCACGGGCACCGAAGGCCGCGTAGGTCAGGGCCTTGCCCTTCATGCCGCCGCTGGCGCGGGCGGCGCAGCCTCTACCGTGCGCTCCGCGTCCTTGCGGGCCTTGTGGTCCAGCTCCATCAGCACGGCCTGCACCAGCTCGCGGGCGATGCCGATGGTGCCCATGAGCGCCGTGATTTCCTCGACGTAATCGCCCAGGGCTGACGCGAGGTTCCAGCCGCGCTTGTCGGCCACCCTGCCCCACAGCTCGCCCAGCTGCTCGATTTTTCCATCGGTCAGCACGGCGGCCGGGCTGCGCAGTTCGAACAGGATGCAGGCCGTATCGCGGGCGAGCTGCAGCGTGCCCGCGATGATGGCCGCATTGGTCTGTTCGGGCGCGGCAGGCCCTTCGCCTGGTGCCCCGCCCTGCGCGGCGTCGGCGGCCTCGCTTTCGAGCTGCGCGGCCTGCATGGCGAGTGCGCCCAGGTCATCAGGCCTCGGTGTGTTGGTGCTGGTCATAGTTGGTCGAACGCGAAGGCGCGCTTTGGCTTTGGTTGAGATGGACCGGGCGCTGGCGCGGGGTCCGCCGCTGGCGCTGCAGGCGGCGCGGCCGGCTGGTCGATACCCGCCAGCCATTGCCGCTCGCAGTCGCTGCCCTTGTGTGCGTAGGCGCTATGGCCGCAGCCATCGGCATCGCACTCGTAGTTCAGGATGCCGCCCGCCGTCCGATGGAACGTCACGCGGTCCCCGCACACCGGGCACGCACCGCGCCCCACCCTTTCAGACTTGCGGGCCATGGCTTACAGGGCCTTGAGGTCCGTGACGGCCATGACGATCACGACGCCGTCGGCGTCGAACTTCACGGCTACCTCATCGGTTACCGCAGGGTTCAGGGCGTGCACGACGCCAGCTTGGCCCTTGCGCGGGTGTTCCTCGCCGATCACTTGCACGGCTGTCCAGACGGAAAAACGGTTCATAGCTCACTCCAGTTGAATGCCGGGGGAACCGCCCGGCGCGGTTTCGTGCCAGCCGAACCGCCGCAACTTCCTGATGCGGCGCCGGACGGGCGCAAACATGGACGGGGGCGGCGCGTTCCAGTCGCGCGGCCCCGTACAGTTATTGACATGAATCCGAGTGCTCGCGGCTTCGCCGCTGCGCTTGAAAACCTCAGCGGCCACGGCCAGCGCCTGGGCCTTGCTGGTGCCTCCCATGAGCCACTGCGAGCGCTCCGACTCCACTTCCAGCAGCAGCGGGCGCGACGATGGCGCGGCATGCTTCATGTGGGCCATGTGCGCCGGGATGAACAGCTCCACGCCCACCGCCCACACGCCCACCGGGCGGTCCGGCGCGGGCTCGCCGTAGCGCGTCACGGCGCCGGTTTCCTGCTTCACCAGCTTGATCTGCCGGGCCTTGCGCGGCAGGTTCACGCCCCCCTGGGCGTAGGTGTATTTGGCCCAGGCCAGAGACTGGACGCCGGGCTCCACCTTCGCCACGTTCATGGCGCTGATGGCCTCGCGCAACGGCTGCGGCGCGCCGCATGGCACGGCGTCCGGGTGCACGCGGCGCAGCTCGCGCCACACGCCCACCGGGGCGCCGCCCACCTGTTGGAACTGTCGGATGCGCCACGTCCGCGCCCAGGCGCGCACGCGCTGCGAGCTGGTCACCGCATCGTTGCCGAACAGGTCCAGGCCCACGCCGTGGCCGTCGATGTTCTTGCTGATGTATTTGATGACGTAGCCCACCGCCGACCCGCGCGCCCAGTCGATCTGTTCGAAATCGACCCGGTACTTCTGCGCGCCCGGTTCGTGCGGGTTGTCGTTATCGAGGAAGTAGCGGCGCACCAGGGCCTGCAGCAGCACGAACGATTCCACACCTTCGGCGCCGTGCGGCAGGAACAGCAGGACGTGCCAATGCGGCGTGCCGTCATGCTGCGGCTCCGCGATGCGGAAGCCGTACCACTCCAGGCCCAGGCGGGCCGCCGCCGTGCGGCAGCGCGCCCACTGGGTGGTCAGGTACTGCTGGCCCTCGCGCGGGCTCAGTTGCTCATACCTGGGGTTGTCCAGCACGCGGCCATCGGCGCGCGTGGTGGCCGCGTGGAAGCGGCTCGGGCAGGTGACCGTGACCATGACGGCGTAGTGGCCGCAGTCCTTGGCGATCAGCTCGAATCCGGCAATCCGGGTCAGCAGCTCATGGCGGCGGATTTCCTGATTGGCAACGCCCTTGGCGGCCAGCTCCGCGAGCCGGTAGGACTGCAACAGATCGTTGACCGCGTGCACCGAATCCAGCACCGCCGCGTTGCGCACATCCTGCGCGCGGCTGGAGGCCACGGCATCGTCCGAACAGTACAAGCCCGCCGTCTTGCGCACCAGCCCGATGCCCACGGCCACGGCCTCGCGGGTGCGCGCCAGCAGCGCACGGTAGACGCGGCGCCAGAAGCGCGGGCAGGCCATGCGCGCCACGGCCCCGGCCCGGTGCTTCTCCTTGCGCCACTTCCACACGTCCAGCAGGCCGCGCCGGGCCAGGAGGTGGCGGGCAAAGAAGGCCTGCAGCCTGATGATGGCGCGCTCGCAATGGCCCTTGGCGCGCGCCGCTCCGGCAACCAGCCTCAGGCGGCGGCCGAAGTCTCGCGCCGTCACGTCCGCCTGGGCGCACACGTCGCTGTCCGAGGCGTCCGGCCTGAGGCCGCCGCGCTCCGACGCCGTGAGCTTGTCCACCACCTCAGACCATCGGTCTAAGGCGGCCCAGTTGGACACGGCGCCCAGGGTGCGCCTTAGGCGGCCCTGCCAGGACACCGGGAAGCGCGACACCTGGGTGTTGAGCTTGATGCGCTCCCGAGTCAGGAAGATGGAGCCCGCGTAGTTGCGGGACGCGCGGCCGGCGATCACCCTACCCGCCCCCGCAGCGCTAGCGACAGATGCCGAGCGTTCACCGCGTTCGCCTTGTGATAAGCAGCCATCGGCGCCTTGTGGGACTCCCAGCTTTTCTTAGCCTTCCCCCGCCACGACTTGCTCAATATTCCAAGCACTCGGACCAGCGCCATTTTTTCGTGCACAGTCAGTGTTCCAATGACCGCCGCCACTTCCGGATCAGAGGCTATGGGGTTCCGCACCCCCCGCTCCCAGCTTCGCGCACTCATGCGAACGCATCCGGTTCGATGTAGCGCACGGATCTGCGCTCGGTGAATGCGTGCTGCCGGTGCTGCTGCAGCGACGACGCGGCCATGGCGAGCGCGGCCTGATGGGCGAGGTTCAGGCGCTGGGCCTCGCGCTCCGCGCTGTCGCGGGTGGCGTGCTCGCTGACGGCGGTCCATCCGCCCACAGCGTGCAGGTAGGCCACGGCGTAGCCTGTGGGGAGGGTGACGAGGCGGTATTTCATGCGGGGCGCTCCGCTTCGACGCGAGCGCCCTGCAGCGCCTCAGCGATCACCGCCAGCGCGCCGATGGCGACCGTGTAGGACCGCAGGAACGGCCCGGACTGGATGCCCAGGTGCACCACGCCGCCCGGCTCTGCCGTGACGATCAGGGACACCCCGGCCGCGATCTTGATTTCTCGGTGGAACATGGCTCAGGCCCTCCGCTGAACGCGAGCCAAGGAAGCGGCGTCGGACCGCTTGATGGACCAGCCGCAGGAGTGGCCGGAGGCGCACAGCCACTGCCCCACCGGTTCCGTGAAAAAGATTTGGCGCCAGAGGTATTGGCGCGTGGGTACAGTGGCAGCTTTCACAGGAGAGCCGACATGGAACAGCCCGACAACGACGAAATCCTCCAGAACCTCGCCATCGCCTGCGGTCAGGCCTTCGGGTTCGCCCTTTGCGCCGCCATGCAGAACCCCGGCCAGCTCCGAACCCGCGACAGCATCGGCCTCCTGCATGACGACTTGCTCGCCGCATTGCAAGACGGACGCTCTCAGTACGATGCCGGGTTTGGCCTTGTCATGACCGGCATCTGCACCGGCCTGCGCGACTACGCCGACGCCAACCCCCCCTGCTAGCGAATCAAGCTCAGCCCACCGCCGCATCCCCGAAATCCGGCGCCGAAGCGCACCCATCGAAATTTCAGCCATCGTCGTTTCCCCATCGTCGGCCCCCGCTGCGATTCCCCCGTAGGGGCCTGCGGTGGGTGGGGGAGCCGACGAAAGCATTCACCCGAGCCGCAGACGGTCGGGAATGTAGTTCACGACCCGAGTACGTGTCAACGGGGCGAGTGCGTCGTCGGTGCGTTGGCTGTTGACGCTCACGGGTCATGGGCTAAAGTTCCGCCTTAGGACAACCACCTCAGGAGCCGACGAATGAAAGCAGCAGAATGGATCGACAAGCTCAAGGCGCAGCGCGGCCTGACGAGCGACTACAAGGCCGCCCAGGCCCTCGGCGTGAGCCGCAACACGATCAGCAACTACAGGGGCGGCGCGCGCCAAACCTTCGACGATGCAATGGCCCTCAAGGTGGCCGCGATGCTCGACGAACAGCCCGAGATTCTTCTGCTTGATCAGGCCATCGAACGGGCCAAAAACGAGGAGGCTAAGACGGTCTTGACGCGCGTCCTTCAGCGCCTCGGAGGGGTGGCCGCCTGCGCCCTAATTGCTACCGTTTCGATAGCACCAAACCCAGTACAGGCAAGCGCTCTAGACCGCTCTGTATATTATGTAAAATTAAATAGATGGCATTCAGACCACCGCCTGAAGGGTTGTTCTGGAGTGTTGGTCTTTTTTAAGATTCATTTAAAATGAATCTTATCGGGCAACCCGCCCTGTTGCCCATCCGCAGGCTTCCCATGACCCAGTTCCACCCCCCGCAAGCTTCCGCCACCCACACGATCCCGCCCGCCGTGCCGCTCAAGGACTGGCCGGTGCTGCGCCTGGGGTTCCGGCCTTTCTATCTGGGCGCGGCCTTGCTGGCCTGCCTGTCGGTGCCGGTCTGGACCGCCGTCTTCCTGGGCCAGATCCAACTGCCGCTGGAAATCCCGCCGCTGCTGTGGCACGCGCACGAGATGCTGTTCGGCTTTGCCGCCGGGGCCGTGGTGGGTTTTCTGCTCACCGCCGTGAAGGCCTGGACCGGGCTGGAGACCGCGCGCGGCCCGTTGCTGGGCGCGCTGGCCCTGCTGTGGCTGGCGGCGCGGCTGGCTTCGCTGGTGGCGCCGTATCCGGTTTATGCGGCGCTGGACATGGCGCTGCTGCCCGCCGTGGCCGCCGTGCTGCTGCGCGTGTTGCTCAAGGCGGGCAACAAGCGCAACGTCCCGCTGATCTCGTTGCTGCTGCTGATGGCCGTGGCCAACCTGGTGTTCCACCTGTCGGTGCTGGGCGTCCTGGCCGTGCCCGCCACCGGCGCCCTGTATGCCGAGCTGGCACTCATCCTCATGGTGGTGTGCGTGATGGCCGGCCGCGTGGTGCCCATGTTCACCCGCAACGTGACGCCGGGCCTGGTGATCGACGTGCCGCGCAAGTTCGAGCTTTCGCTGCTGGCCGCCACGGCCGTGGCCCTGGCGCTGTGGGTGCTGGCCGCGCCGGCGCCCGTGGTGCTGGTGGCCAGCCTGGCCGCCGCCGTGCTCCACGCGGCTCGGCTGTGGATGTGGCATCCACAGGTCACGCTGCGGCGGCCCATCCTGTGGATCCTGCACGCCTCCTATGCGTGGCTGCCGGTCGGCTTCGTACTGCTGGCGCTGGCGCAGCTGGGCTGGGTGGCGCAGTCGCTGGCCGTGCATGCCTTCGCGGTGGGCGTGATCGGCGGGCTGATCATCGGCATGGTGACGCGCACGGCGCGCGGCCACACCGGGCGGCCGCTGGAAGCCTCGCGCGGCGAGGTGGCGGCCTATGCCCTGGTGATGGCGGCGGCCGTGCTGCGCGTGCTGGTGCCCGCCGTACGGCCGGAGTGGTATGCCCATGCCCTGGAAGCCGCCGCCGGCCTGTGGGCCATCGCCTTTGCCATCTACCTGGTGATCTATACCCCCTGGCTGCTGCGCACGCGCCTGGACGGCAAGGATGGCTGAGCCCTGCCCTCCTCTAGTTTTTTCCCCTCACTTACTTATTTCCGAAAGGTTGAACCATGAGCAATACCCCTTCCGTGATCGACGTGCGCACCATCTCTCCCTATGAGCGGCACGCGCGGATCTTTGGCCGCCTGGACGCCCTGGGCGCTGGCGAGGCGCTGCAGATCGTCAACGACCACGACCCCGTGCCGCTGCACATGCAGCTCGAAAACCGCGCGCCCGGCCAGTTCCAGTGGGCCTACCTGCAGTCCGGCCCGCAGTTGTGGCAGATCGAGATCACCCGCAAGGGCACCCCCGCCAGCGCCGCGCAGGCCGAGGATTCGTGCTGCTCCGGCGGCGCATGCTGCGGCTGAGGCGGCGCACCCGCCAACGACAAGGGGCAGGTACCACCTGCCCCTTTTTCATTCAGTCATTCAGCGCTCGTCACAGCCCCAGCGCCAGCTGGGCCGCCTCGCTGATCATGGAGCGGTCCCACGGCGGGTCGAGCACCAGGTTCACGGTGATCTCGCCCACGCGCGGCAGGGCCAGCACCTTGTCGCACACCTCGTCGGCGATCGCCTCGCCCATGCCGCAGCCGGGCGCGGTGAGGGTCATGTCCACCAGCACACGCAGCTTGTCGCTGTCCGGCAGCGGCTCGAAGGCCAGCCGGTACACCAGGCCCAGGTCCACGATGTTCACGGGGATCTCCGGGTCGTAGCAGGTGCGCAAGGTTTGCCAGACCACGGGCTCCAGGTCGTCTATGGGCAGGTCCTCGGGCACGGCGATGGCCTCGGGCGGGGTCTTGCCGATGGCGTCGGCGTCCACGCCCTTCAGGCGCATGAGCTGGCCCTCGGCCAGCAGCGTGAAGGACGAGCCCAGCGCCTGCGTGATCTGCGCGAGCTGGCCGGCCTCCAGCGTGATGGGCTCGCCGCTGGGAATGGCCTCCACGGTCACGCTGCGGCGCACCAGCACGTCCTCGCGGTGGCGGCGGTGGGTCATGGCCGGGCCTCCTGCGGGGAATTCTCTGCAATGGCGTGCATGAGCGCGTGCCAGCCCAGCAGCGCACACTTGATGCGGCTCGGGTACTGGCGCACGCCGGCCAGGCTGACCAGCTTGCCCAGGGGCGCGTCCTCCGGCGCTTCCTCGCCCGTGAGCACGGCGCGAAAGTGCCGTTGCAGCGTCTGCGCGGCGGCGAGATCCCGGCCTTTCACGGCCTCGGTCATCATCGAGGTGGAGGCCATGCAGATCGCACAGCCCTGGCCGGTGAAGCGGATGTCCTGCACCCGCCCCTCCTCCAGCTGCAGTTCCACGGCGATGCGGTCGCCGCACGACGGGTTGGTGCCCTGCGCCTGGTGCGTGGGCGCCGGCAGGTGGCCGAAATTGCGCGGCGCGCGCTTGTGCTCCAGCACCACCTCTTGGTAAAGGTCGTTTTCAGCGCTGTTCATCGCATTACCTCCAGCGCCCGTGCCACGCCGTCGATCAGACGTTCGACCTCTTCGTGGCTGTTGTACAGCGCGAACGAGGCGCGGGTGGTCGGCCCCAGGCCCAGGTGTTCCAGCAGCGGCTGGGCGCAGTGGTGGCCGGTGCGCACGGCGATGCCGCGCTCGTCCAGCAGCGTGCCGATGTCGTGCGGATGCACGTCGCGCGCGACGAAGGACACCAGCGAGGCCTGCGCCGCATGCGGCGCCAGCACGGTGATGCCGTCCAGGGCCGAGAGGCCCGCCACCGCCTGCGCTCGCAGGGCGTGGATGTGCTGGTCGATGGCCGCGCTGCCCACGCCGTCGATAAAGCGCGCCGCCGCCGCCAGGCCCACGGCCCCGGCCACGTTGGGCGTGCCGCCCTCCAGGCGCGCGGGCAGCGGCGCGTAGCCCGCATCGGTATAGCTCACCCACTCCACCATGTCGCCGCCCAGGCGCAAGGGCTGCAAAAGTTGTAGCGCCTCGCGCTGGCCCACCAAGGCTCCGGTGCCCATGGGGCCATACATCTTGTGGCCCGAGAAGGCCATGAAGTCGCACGCCAGGGCCGACAGCTCCGGCATGGCATGGCCCACGGCCTGGGCGGCGTCCAGCACCGTGAGGGCGCCTGCCTTGCGCGCCATGGCCAGCAGGGCCTCGCAGGGCGGTTGCTCGCCCGTGGCGTTGGCGCAGGCGGTGAGCGCCAGCACGCGGGTGCGGGGCGTGAGCAGGGGCGCCAGGTCTTTTTCATGCACGCGGCCTTGGGCGTCGGGCTTCAGGATCACCAGCTCCGCCTTGCTCATGCGCGCGGCCTGCTGCCAGGGCACGAGGTTGGCGTGGTGCTCCAGGCCGCTCACGATGATGCGGTCGCCCGGGCGCAGCCAGGCCTGGCCGGGCCCGGCGGCCCACAGCCCGTGTGCGACAAGGTTCAGTGCCTCGGTGGTGCCGCTGGTGAAGACCAGCTCGTGCTCCGCGCCCGCGCCGATGAAGCGCTTGAGTGTGGCGCGCGCGTCCTCGAAGGCGTCGGTGGCGCGCTGGCTCAGCGTGTGCACGCCCCGGTGGATGTTGGCGCGGTCGTGCTGCTCGAAGCGCCGCAGGGCCTCCTGCACCGCCAGCGGCATGTGCGTGGTGGCGGCGTTGTCCAGGTAGGCCAGGGGCTGGCCGTGGATGCGCTGCGCCAGCACGGGGAACTGTGCGCGCAGCGCCTGCACGGGCAGGCCGCTGGTGTGCAGCAAGGGATGCGGCTTACCCATGATGAATCTCCTCGCGGGGTTGCAGCTGCCCGGCGATGGCGCGCGCCAGCCAGCCGCCTTGCAGCCACTGCGCCAGCAGGCCGTCGCCCGGGCCCAGGCAGCGCTCCAGCAGCGCATGCGCCATGCCTTCGATGACCAGCGCGCGCGCCGCCGCTTCGTCCAGCCCGCGCTGGCGGGCGTAGAACAGCGCGTCCTCGGGCAGCGCGCCCCAGGTGGCGCCGTGCGCGGCCTGCACGTCGTCGTGCAGGATTTCCAGGTGCGGGCGCAGGATCAGGCGCGGGTGGCCCGCCAGCGGCACGCCCGCGAGGCGCTGGCGCACGCTGGCCCCGTCGCAGCCCGGGGCGATGCGCGTGTGGGCGTTGGCCACGGCGTGGGCCCGGCCCTGGGCCAGCGCCAGGGTTTCGACTTGGCTGGCGCATTGCACCGCCTGCAGGTCGGTATAGGTCTGCTGGTCGATCTGCCCGCCGCCCAGCAGCAGCAAGGCGGCCTGCCGCGCGCTGGCGCCCGCCCCTTGCAGCGTGATGTGGCTGCGCTGCAGGTGGTAGCCGCTGCCGGTGGCGACCAGCGCCTGGGCGTAGTCCGCGCCCGCCGCCAACTGCACATGCAGGTGGTGGGCCACGCGGTCGCCGGGCTGTGGCGCGGCGATGCGCAGGTGCTGCAAGCGCGCGCCCTGCCCCAGGCGGATGTGGGCGTGCAGGTTCTGCGCCACGGTGGGCCGGTCGGTGTCGGCTTCGTGGGTTTCGATCAGCACGCAGTGCGCGCCGGGCGCCACGTCCAGCACCAGCAGCGGCGCCTCGGCCCGCGCGCGCGGCTGGTGGTGCAGTTGCAGGCACACGGGTTCGCGCTGCGGCGTGGCGGCCACGTGCAGGCGCAGGCCTTCGCGGCACAGGCCGCGGTGGGCCCAGGCGAAGGGGGCGGCCTCGCCCTCACCGGCTGCACCGGGCCGGGGCAGACCGGCCAGCAGTTCGGCGCGTTGGGCGGGGTCGTGCGCATCCAGCCAGCGGGCCTGGACGCTGCTGGCGCCCTGCTTCAGCGTCCAGCCCGGCTCATCGAGCGGCGGAGCGTCGTCGTGCGCCGCCAGCCAGTCCGGCAGCGCGGGCGGCGGCAGGTGGTGGAAGGCTTCGCTGCGCCGCGCGATCCAGCCCTGGGCGTCCAGGTGCTCGCGCGCGGCGCGGATGTCGGCTTGTGCGCTGTCCATGGTTAGGCCTCCGCCGTTTCGGCCTGGCGCGCAAAGCCGGTGCGGGCGATGCGCCGCGCCAGCTCCACGCCGCCCGTCTCCGCGATGCGGCCCTGGTCCAGGCGCAGCACGGCGTCGGGCTGTAACTGCTCGATCATCGTGAGGTAGTGCGAGACCACGATGAAGGCCGTGCCCTGGGCGCGCAGCCGCTGCACCAGGGCGACGACGGCGCGCACGCCGTCCACGTCCATGCCGGAGTCGATCTCGTCGAGCAGCGCCAGGCGAGGTTGCAGCAGGGCCAGTTGCAGCAGCTCGTTGCGCTTGCGCTCGCCACCGGAAAAGCCCTCGTTCACCGGGCGGCCCAGCAGGGCCTCGGGCAGGCCCAGTTCCTTGGCGGTCTGCCTGGCGCCCGCGAGGAAGTCGAACGCATCGAGCGGCGGCTGGCCGCGCGCTTCGTGCACGGCGTTGAGCGCAGTGCGCAGGAACAGGTTGTTCTTCACGCCGGGCACGTCGGGCGGCGACTGGAACGAGACGAACAGCCCGGCGCGGGCGCGCTCGTGCGCGGGCAGCGGCAGCAGGTCCTGCCCGCCGAGCAGCGCCTGGCCGCCATCCACCTGGTAGCTGGGATGCCCGGCCAGGGCCATGCCCAGCGTGCTCTTGCCGCTGCCGTTGGCGCCCATCAGCACCACCAGCGCGCCGGAGGGCACGTCCAGGGAGACCGATTGCAGCACGGTGCGCTCACCGACGCGCACGCGCAGATCGCGCACTTGCAGCAGGGGTTGTGGGGTGTGGGTCATGGGGTTCTTTCTATTGATTTGATAGCTGCTTGCGCTTTCTGGATAAGTGCTGGAGGCACTTTTTGCTTGAAATTTCTTTCAACCTACCGCGCCTTCCAAAGACACGGCCAGCAGGGCCTTGGCCTCCAGCGCGAACTCCATGGGCAGCTCCTCCAGCACCGCCTGGCAGAAGCCGCCGACGATGAGCGCCGTGGCCTCCTGCGGGTCGATGCCGCGCTGCTGGCAGTAGAAAAGCCGCTCCTCGGAGATGCGCGTGGTGGTGGCCTCGTGCTCCACCACGGCATCGCCGCGCGCCGCGTCCACATAAGGGAAGGTGTGCGCGCCGCAGTCGGGGCCGATGAGCAGCGAGTCGCACTGCGTGTGGTTGCGCGCGCCCTCGGCGCCGCCGTTCACGCGCACCAGCCCGCGGTAGCTGTTGTGCGCGTGGCCCGCGCTGATGCCCTTGGAGACGATGCGGCTGGTGGTGTTGCGCCCCAGGTGGATCATCTTGGTGCCCGTGTCCGCCTGCTGGAAGTGGTTGGACACGGCGATGGAATGGAACTCGCCGTTCGACCCGTCGCCGCGCAGCACCACGCTGGGGTACTTCCAGGTGATGGCCGAGCCGGTCTCGATCTGCGTCCAGGCGATGCGCGAGCGCCGGCCCGCCGCCAGCCCGCGCTTGGTCACGAAGTTGTAGATGCCGCCGCGCCCCTGCTCGTCGCCGGGGTACCAGTTCTGCACCGTCGAATACTTGATGAAGGCATCGTCGTGCGCGACCAGCTCCACCACGGCGGCGTGCAGCTGGTTTTCGTCGCGCTGCGGGGCGGTGCAGCCTTCCAGGTAGCTGACGGAGCTGCCCTCCTCCGCGATGATCAGCGTGCGCTCGAACTGCCCCGTGTTGCGCGCGTTGATGCGGAAGTACGAGGACAGCTCCATGGGGCACTTCACGCCCTTCGGTATGTAGACGAAGGAGCCGTCGGAAAACACGGCGGAGTTCAGTGCGGCGTAGAAGTTGTCGCCCACGGGCACCACGCTGCCCAGGTATTTTTCGACCAGTTCCGGGTGATGCTCCACCGCGTGCGAGAACGAGCAGAAGACCACGCCCACCTGGGCCAGCTGCTCGCGGAAGGTGGTGCCCACCGAGACCGAGTCGAACACCGCGTCCACCGCCACACCCGCGAGCCGCGCGCGCTCGTGCAGGGGCACGTTGAGCTTTTCATAGGTCTCCAGCAGCTTGGGGTCCACCTCGTCCAGGCTCTTGGGCGCGTTCTGCAGCGACTTGGGGGCCGAGTAGTAGCAGAGGGCCTGGAAATCGATGGGCTCGATCTTCAGGCGCGCCCAGTCGGGCGGCTCCATGCCGCGCCAGCGCTGCAGCGCGGCCAGGCGCCAGTCCAGCAGGAACCGGGGTTCGCGCTTCTTGCGCGAGATGGCGCGGATGACGTCCTCATCGAGGCCCGGCGGCAGCGCGTCGGACTCGATGTCGGTGACGAAGCCGTGCTGGTAGGGGCGGGCAAGCGCCTGTTCCAGGGCCGGGGCCTGCCGGGTGGCGGTGGGTGAGGACATGGGCGTGGGGCATGGTTTTAAACATTCATATGTTATGAATGTTTATCCCATTCTGCAAACCCGCCGCCTGTCTCTGCACCCCCATCAGGGATATTGCTCACGCATCCTGAAAGGCTGCCCGGCTGGGCGCCGAGCGTTCCATCTGCCGCGCGATGTTGCCGCACACCAGGTCGCACAGCGCGTAGATCGACTCGTCGGCGAAGCGGTAGTACACGCTGGTGCCCCGGCCCTCGCGCACCACCAGGCCCTGCTTGGTCATCAGCGACAGGTGGCGCGAAATGTTCGCGGCCGTGTAGCCGCACATCTGGGCCAGTTCGCCCACGTTGCGTTCGCCGTCCCTCAGGATGTTGAGGATGCGCAGCCGCGTGGGCTCGGCCAGCACCTGGAAGTAGCCGGCGACCTGCTCCAGCGCCTCGGGGGGCATGTCTTTCATGGCAAAGGTCCTCGTTTGCGGAACACGATTGTGTGGCATCGGATTCTACTTTATTTGACTAATTAGATGATTAGTTAAATAATCAATCTATGGAATCCACCCCCCACCGCCCCCCGCTGCTACCCACCCTGGCCCTGGCGCTCGCCGCCTCGTTGCTGCCCCTGCACGGCCGGGCGGCACTGGCAGTCCATGAAGTGGCCGCCGCCACCGCCGCGCAGCGCGTGAGCTTGGACGCCGTGGTCGAAGCCGTGCGCGACACCACGCTGGCCGCGCAGGTGCAGGGCGCCGTGGTGGTGCTGGCCGTGAAGGCGGGCGATGGGGTGAAGGCGGGCCAGGAGCTGGTGCGCATCGACGCCCGCGCCGCCCAGCAAAGCGCCACGGCCAGCGCGGCGCAGGTGGATGCGGCCAAGGCCAGCCTGCTCGTGGCCCGGCGCGACTACGAGCGCAGCCAGCAGCTCTTTGCCAGGCAGTACATCAGCCAGGCCGCGCTCGACCGCGCCAGCGCCCAATGGCAGGCGGCGCAGGCGCAGGTGCAGTCGCTGCAGGCACAGGCGGGCGCGGTGGCCACGCAGTCGGGCTTTTTCTCGGTGAAGGCACCGTATGACGGCGTGGTGAGCGAGGTGCCGGTGGCCCTGGGCGACATGGCGATGCCGGGCCGCCCGCTGGTGCGGCTGCACGACCCCAAGACCTTTCGCGTGACGGCTCCTGTGCCGCTGGCGCTGGCCCCTGCGCTACAAGGCGCGGCCACGTTGGATGTGGAGCTGTCCGGCCAGCAACGCATCACCGTGCCCGGCACAGCGGTGCAGATGCTGCCCGCCGTGGACGCTGCCACGCACACGGCCCAGGCGCGTATCGCGCTACCGCAAATCCGGGGATTTGCGCCGGGCATGTTCGCCCGCGTGTGGCTGCCCGCGTCCGCCGCCGGGCCGCAGCGGCTGGTGGTGCCGTCCAGCGCGCTGGTGCGCCGGGCCGAGCTGACCGGCGTCTATGTGCTGGGCGAGGCGGGCCGCCCACTGCTGCGCCAGGTGCGCGCGGGCCGCACCGACGGCGGCTGGGTGGAGATATTGAGTGGTGTGCGCCCCGGCGACAAGGTGGCGACCGACCCACAGGCCGCTGCCAAGGTGCGCTGACATGAACGAGAAACTGGGCATCTCGGGCCGCATCGCCGCCCTCTTCCAGTCCGCGCAGATCACGCCGCTGCTGGCGCTGGTGGCCTTTCTGCTGGGCGTGTTCGCGGTGCTCGTCACCCCGCGCGAGGAAGAGCCGCAGATCAACGTGACCATGGCGAGCGTGCTGATCCCCTTCCCCGGCGCGTCGGTGGCCGATGTGGAGCAGATGGTGGCCACGCCCGCCGAGCAGGTGCTCTCGCGCATGGAAGGCACCGAGCACGTGATGTCGCTCTCGCGCCCCGGCATGGCGGCGCTGACGGTGCAGTTCAAGGTGGGTGTGGCCCGCACCGAGGCGCTGGTGCGCCTGCACGACACGCTGCGCACCCATGCCGACTGGCTGCCGCAGGGCCTGGGCGTGCAGGAGCCGATCATTCGCCCCAAGGGCATTGATGACGTGCCCATCGTCACCCTCACGCTGTTCAATCGCAGCGAAGACGCCAGCGCCTACGACCTGGAGCGCTTGGCCCACAGCATGGAAGCGGAGTTGAAGCGCGTGCCCGGTACCCGCGACGTGCGTACCGTGGGCGGTCCAGGGCGTGCCGTGATGGTGCAGATCGACCCCGCCCGCATGGCGGGCACCGGCACCACGGTGCAGGACCTGCGCGCCGCGCTGCAATCGGCCAACCTGGGCCTGCCCGTGGGCGAGCTGATCGCGGGCAACCAGGCCGTGGCGGTCGAGGCCGGGCCTTATCTGCAAGACGCCGCAGCAGTGGCCGACTTGATGGTGGGCGTGCGCCAGGGCAAGCCCGTCTTCCTGAAAGACGTGGCCGAGGTGCGTGACGGCCCCCTGCCCCCCAGCCGCTACGTGTGGCACGGCATGGGCGGGCAGGACTATCCGGCGGTAACGCTCTCCATCACCAAGAAGCCCGGCGAGAACGCCATCGACGTGGCCGACGCGGTGCTGCGCCGCGTGGAGCAACTGCGCAACACCGTCATCCCCGATGGCGTGGAAGTGGCGAACACGCGCAACTACGGGGCGACGGCCAACGACAAGGCCAAGCAGCTCATTCAAAAACTGCTGTTCGCCACCGCCTCGGTCGTGGCCCTGGTCTTCATCGCCCTGGGGCGGCGCGAGGCGGCCATTGTGGGAACGGCGGTGGTGCTCACGCTCACGGCCACGCTGTTCGCGTCGTGGGCCTGGGGGTTCACGCTCAACCGGGTGTCGCTGTTCGCGCTGATCTTCTCCATCGGGATATTGGTGGACGACGCCATCGTGGTGGTCGAGAACATCCACCGTCACCAGCAGTTGCATCCGGCCAAGACGCTCGCGCAGATCATTCCTGGCGCGGTCGATGAAGTGGGCGGGCCGACCATCCTCGCCACCCTGACCGTCATCGCCGCGCTGCTGCCCATGGCCTTCGTGAGTGGGCTCATGGGCCCGTACATGGCGCCGATACCGATCAACGCGAGCATGGGCATGCTGCTATCGCTGGCGATTGCCTTCATGGTCACGCCCTGGCTGTCGCGGCTGTGGATGAAGACGACGGGGCACCACGCATCCAAAGCGCCTTCCGGCATGGCGGCACGCATCACGCCGCTGTTCACCCGCATCTTCACGCCCCTGCTCGACGACAAGACCGGCACGCGCAACCGCCGCCTGCTGGGCCTGGGCGTGGCGGTGCTGATCGCCGCGTCCGTGGCACTGCCTGCCACCGGGCTGGTGCTGCTCAAGATGCTGCCGCTGGACAACAAGAGCGAGTTCCAGGTGGTGGTGGACATGCCCGCAGGCACGCCCGTGGAGCACACCGCCGCCGTGCTGCGCGAACTCGGCGCGCACCTGGCGACGGTGCCCGAAGTGACGGACTACCAGGCCTACGCAGGCACGGCAGCGCCCATCAACTTCAACGGCCTGGTGCGCCAGTACGACCTGCGCGCGGGCGGCGAGGTGGGTGACCTTCAGGTCAACTTGGCCGACAAGGCGCACCGCAAGGAGCAAAGCCACGCCATCGCCACCCGCGTGCGCCCTGCCCTGCAAGCCATCGGCCAGCGCATGGGCGCAAACGTGAAGGTGGTCGAGGTGCCCCCCGGCCCGCCCGTGCTCTCCCCCATCGTGGCCGAGATCTACGGCCCCAACGCCGAGGGCCGCCGCCAAGTGGCCCAGGCCGTGCGCGCCGTGTTCGAGAGCACGGATGGCGTCGTCGATGTAGACGACAGCAGCATCGCCCCCACCGCCCCACGCAAGCTGCTGCTGGTGGACAGGCGCAAGGCCGCGCTACTGGGCGTGCCGCAGCAGGCCATCGTCGCCACGCTGCGCGCCGGGCTGGCGGGCGATGCTGCCACGTGGCTGCACGACGCCAGCAAATACCCCGCGCCCGTGGTGCTGCAACTGCCGCCCGAAAGCCACGGTGACCTGGATGCGCTGCTGCAACTGCGTGTGCGTGGGTCTGCGGGCCAGTTGGTGCCGATCAGCGAACTCGTCACCGCAAGCGACACCGTGCGCGAGCAGCCCGTGCACCACAAGGACTTGCTGCCCGTGAACTACGTCACCGGCGACATGGCGGGCCGCGTGGACAGCCCGCTCTACGGCATGTTCCAGATGCGGCGCGAGATCGCCTCCCTGCCCACGCCCGGCGGCGGCACGCTGGATGAACACTTCGTCACCGCCCCCGACGACGCCCTGCGCGGCTACGCGATCAAGTGGGATGGCGAATGGCAGATTACCTACGAAACTTTCCGCGACATGGGCGCGGCCTACGCCGTGGGCTTGGTGCTGATCTACCTGCTGGTGGTGGCGCAGTTCGGCTCGTACCTGGTGCCGCTCATCATCATGGCCCCCATCCCGCTCACCATCATCGGCGTGATGCCGGGCCACGCCTTGCTGGGCGCGCAATACACGGCCACCAGCATGATCGGCATGATTGCCCTGGCCGGCATCATCGTGCGCAACTCCATCCTGCTGGTGGACTTCATCCGGCTGCAGACGGGCGCGGGCATGCCGCTCAAGCAGGCCATCGTGCAGGCGGCCATCACGCGGGCGCAGCCCATCGTGCTCACGGGGCTGGCGGCCATGATCGGCGCGTTCTTCATCCTGGACGACCCGATCTTCAACGGCCTCGCCATCTCGCTGATCTTCGGCATCTTCATTGCCACCCTGCTCACGCTGGTGGTCATCCCCACGCTGTACTACGCGGCGTACCGAAACTCACATATTGATAGCTGCTAGCGCTTGTCAGATAAGCGCCAGAGGCCGATTTGACCCCTATTTTTGACAAGGAGAACCCCATGACCACCGAAAGCTACCGCGACCTGATCGCGCAGACATCCGCCCAGCTCGTCAAGCTGCGCGGCGACATTCCCGACACCCTGCGCGGCTTCACCGCCATGGCGCAGGCCGCCGGCAAAGACGGCGCGCTGGACGCCAAGACCAAGGAGCTCATCGCCATCGCCCTGTCCGTCTCCGTACGCTGCGACCCCTGCCTGGGCTACCACACGCAGGCGCTGGTCAAGCTCGGTTGCACCCGCGAGGAACTGGCCGAGGCGCTGGGCATGGCCGTCTACATGGGCGGCGGCCCCTCGCTGATGTACGCGGCCCGCGCATCCGCCGCGTTCGACGAATTCGCGGCCCTGGCCGAGAAGGCCACGGCCTGACCGCCATGCGCCTGCGCACCCTCGCCCCCCTTCTCCTGGCCGCCCTGCCCGGCCTGGCTTCGGCCACCGGCCTGCTGGACGCCTGGCGCGCCGCCGAGCAGCACGACCGCGAACACGCCGTGGCCCGCGCCGCGCACGCAGCCGCGCAGCCCCGGCGCGACCAGGCCGCAGCCCTGTGGCGCCCCGGCGTGGCGTTGACGGCAACGGCCGGCTGGGGCCAGGGCGACACCGAAATGCGCGGCGCGCACTTTTCCGCGCCCGGCATGGGCGCGGCCAGCGGCGTGGACTTCGGCACGTCCATCCACGGCGGCACCGCCACGCGCTGGGCGCTGCAGGCCAGCCAGCCGCTTTACAACCCGCAGCGGCGCGCGCAGCAGCAGCAACTCGGCCTGCAGGCCGACATGGCCGACCTGGAATGGCAGGCCGCCCGGCAGGCGCTGATGCTGCGCACGGCCCAGCGCTACTTCGACCTGGCCGTGGCCGAGGAATCCCTGCGCGTGCTGGACCGGCAACTGGCCGCCGTGCAGCAGGCCGCCACCGAGGCGCAGGACCGCTTCGCGCTGGGCGACGCGCCCGTCACCGATACCCACGAGGCCCGCGCCCGCCTGGCCGCCCTGCGCGCGCAGCGCCTGGCCGCGCAGACCGTGCTGGACATCCAGCGCCGCGCCCTGGCCGACAGCACGGGCCTGCCGCCCGCCGCCCTGTCCGCGCAACTGCCCCAGGCAGCGGACGAAGCCACGGCGCCCCGCACGCTGCAGGACTGGCAGCAGGACGCCGAGGCCGCCAACCCCGCGATCCGCCTGCGCCAGCTCGCGGCCGACATCGCCCAGGCCGAGGCGCAGCGGCACGGCCGCGCCGCATCGGCCACCGTGGACCTGGTGGCCCAGGCCGCACAGGACCGCCTGCAGGGCGGCGGCGCACGCAACAAGAACCTGAACGCCCTGGTGGGCGTGCAGCTCACCGTGCCGCTGTCCACCGGCGGCTACCGCAGCGCCAGGGAGCAGGAAGCCCTGCGGCTGCACGAGGCCGCGCAGGCCCAGGTGCAGAGCACGCGCGAGCAGGTGGCGCAGCAGGTGCACGGCGCCTGGCTGGGCCTGCACCTGGGCGCCGAGCGCGTGCAGGCCCTGGCCGAAGCGCTGGCGGCCAGCGAGGCGCGGCGCGACGCCACCCAGCTCGGCCACGCGGTGGGCGACCGCACCCTGCTGGACCGTCTCAACGCCGAGAACGACGCGGCCGCCGCCCGCCTCGCGCTGGCCCAGGCCCGCGCCAGCTTGCGGCTGGACCGCCTGCGCCTGGCCGTGCTGGCGGGCCGGCTGGACGAAGACGCGCTGCGCGGCGCGGAATAACCCAACCATCGACGACCACAACCACCAGGAGACAAGCACCATGGCCCATATCGTGATCCTCGGCGCCGGCACGGGCGGCATGCCCGCCGCCTATGACCTGCGCGCCGCCATCGGCAAGCAGCACCGCATCACCGTCGTCAACGCGGTGGACTACTTCCAGTTCGTGCCGTCCAACCCCTGGGTGGCCGTGGGCTGGCGCGAGCGCAAGGACACCACCCTGCCCATCGCGCCGCACCTGAACAAGAAGGGCATTGACTTCATCGCCCAGCGCGTGGACCGCATCGACGCCGAAGGCAGCGCCCTGGAACTGGCCGACGGACAGCGCCTGGCCTACGACTACCTCGTCATCACCACCGGCCCCAAGCTTGCCTTCGACGAAGTGCCCGGTTCTGGCCCCGTACAGGGCCACACCCAGTCCATCTGCACCGTGGACCACGCCGAAAAGGCCTGGGCCGACTACCAGGCGTTTCTGCAAGACCCCGGCCCCGCCATCATCGGCGCCATGCCGGGCGCGTCGTGCTTCGGCCCGGCGTACGAGTTCGCCTTCATCTTCAACAAGGACCTGCAGCGCCGCAAGCTGCGCCACAAGGTGCCGCTGACCTTCGTCACCAGCGAGCCCTACGTCGGCCACATGGGCCTGGGCGGCGTGGGCGATTCCAAGAGCCTGCTGGAGAGCGAGCTGCGCAGCTTCGACATCAAGTGGATCACCAATGCCAAGACCACGCGCGTGGAAGCCGGCAAGATGTTCGTCACCGAAATGGACGACGCCGGCCAGCCGAAGAAGGAGCACGAACTGCCCTTCAAGTACAGCATGATGCTGCCCGCCTTCAAGGGCGTGGACGCCGTGGCCGCGGTCGAGGGCCTGTGCAACCCGCGCGGCTTCGTGCTCATCGACGAACACCAGCGCAGCAGGAAGTACCGCAACATCTTCTCGGCCGGCGTCTGCGTGGCCATCCCGCCCGTCGAGGCCACGCCCGTGCCTACGGGCGCGCCCAAGACGGGCTACATGATCGAGACCATGGTCACGGCCATCGTGCACAACATCGCCGCCGAACTGGCGGGCAAGCCCGAGGACGCCACCGCACAGGCCACCTGGAACGCCATCTGCCTGGCCGACATGGGCGACACCGGCGCCGCCTTCGTCGCCCTGCCCCAGATCCCGCCGCGCAACGTCAACTGGTTCAAGAAGGGCAAGTGGGTGCACCTGGCCAAGGTGGCGTTCGAAAAGTACTTCCTCTACAAGATGAAGAGCGGCTCGGCCGAACCCGTCTATGAAAAGCACGTGCTCAAGGCCCTGGGCATCGTGCGGCTCGAAAAGAAGCACGAGCAACCCCGCTAACCAACGGCAACCAAGAAAGGAAACTTCCATGACCTCCTGGCAAATCGTGCGCATCGTCGCCGGCATCTTCATCCTGCTGTCGCTGGCGCTGGGCGTGCCCGGCAGCCCGGTCTTCGTCAGCCCGTGGTGGCTGGCCTTCACCGCCTTCGTCGGCGCCAACCTGCTGCAGAGCGGCCTCACGAAGTGGTGCCTGATGGAAAGCATCCTGCGCAAGCTGGGCGTGAAACAGGGATGACTACCCCCTGAGCCGCTGCGCGGCTTCCCCCTTCTCTCTACGCGCTGCGCGCTAGGGGAAGGGGGACGCAGCCAGCGCGGCGGGGCGGCCCTTGCGCGGCTGCCCTCGCTTGGGCAGCGCCAGTTTCATGCGCTGCGGTAACGCTTACCACTATGGAGAAATGACATCATGAAAACCGCTCTTGATCTCGTGGCCGCCGCCAAGGCCCGCATCCAGGAAGTGCCCGTCGAATCCTCCGAGGCCGCCATCGCCCAGGCCGACGTGCTCATCGACGTGCGCGAGCCCGACGAATACCGCCAGGGCCACCTGCCCGGCGCCATCAATATGCCGCGCGGCCTGCTGGAATTCCAGCTGAGCGCCCAGCCCGCGCTGGAGCCGCGCGGCCTGCGCGTGGTGCTGTACTGCAAGACCAGCGGCCGTGCCGCACTGGCCGCCTGCGCCATGCACGACATGGGCTATCTGGACGTGCGCTCCATCGCGGGCGGCTTCGACGCCTGGGCCGCAGCGGGCAAGCCCGTGGCCCGGCCCGACACCCCTGCATTCGGCTGATTCTTTAGAAAGGACACACCATGAAACTCAACGTTGGCGGCATCGACCGCATCCTGCGCATCGTCGCCGGCCTCGTGCTGATCGCCCTGGCCACCACGGGCACCGTGGGCTGGTGGGGCTGGCTGGGCATCGTGCCCCTGCTCACGGGGATCTTCCGGTTCTGCCCGGCCTATCCGCTGCTGGGGGTCAGCACCTGCCCCATGAAGAAGCCCTGAAAAATACAAGCCAAAAGGCCTCCAGCGCTTATCTGGCAAGCGCTGGCAGCTATCAATAGCAGAGCTATTGGGCCTCCGTGGTGGTCGTGCGGTGCCCGTTCAGCCCCAGCTTGGCGAGCAGTTGCACGTCGGCATCCACATCCGGGTTGCCGGTGACCAGCAGCTTGTCGCCGTAGAAGATGGAATTGGCCCCCGCCAGGAAGCACAGCGCCTGCACCGCGTCGCCCAGTTGCTGGCGCCCGGCCGACAGGCGCACACGCGCGCGGGGCATGGTGATGCGGGCCACGGCGATCACGCGCACGAAGTCGAAGGGGTCGATGGGGTCGCTGTCCGCCAGCGGCGTGCCGGGCACGCGCACCAGGCTGTTGATGGGCACGGACTCGGGGTATGGGTCCAGGTTGGCCAGCTGCGCGATCAGCCCCGCGCGGTGCACCGGCGCCTCGCCCATGCCCACGATACCGCCGCAGCACACGCTGATGCCGGCCGCGCGCACGTGCGCCAGGGTGTCCAGCCGGTCCTGGTACTGGCGGGAGCTGACCACATCCGTGTAGTACTCGGGCGCGGTGTCCAGGTTGTGGTTGTAGTAGTCCAGGCCCGCGTCCTTGAGCGCCTGGGCCTGGTGCTCCTCCAGCATGCCCAGCGTGGCGCAGGTCTGCAGGCCCAGGCCCTTGACGGCGCCGATCAGGGCGCTGACCTTCTCGATGTCGCGGTCCTTGGGCGCGCGCCAGGCGGCGCCCATGCAAAAGCGCGTGGCGCCCGCGTCCTTGGCGGCCTGGGCGGCGCGCACCACTTCATGAACCTCCATGAGCTTCTGGGCCTTCACGCCGGTGTCGAACTCGGCGGCCTGGGGGCAGTAGCCGCAGTTCTCGGGGCAGCCGCCCGTCTTGACCGAGAGCAGCGTGGCCAGCTCGATGTCGCCCGCGGGCCAGTGCTGGCGGTGCACGCTCTGGGCCTCGAAAATGAGGTCCATGAGCGGCTTGTCGAGCAGGGCCTGGATGGCGGGAACCGACCAGCGGCCTTGCGGCGCGGGCGCGCTGGCGCGGCGGTGCAGCTGCACGGGCTGGGGGGCGGCGAGCGTCGAAGCAGTCATGGGCTTTTTCTTCCTTCAGTGGCTACGGCAATGCGGCGGATTCTGAACCCGGAAAAGGGGCGGATGCGCACTCCAGGGTCACAAAAAGTGCCATTGCGCGCGGTGCAGGAACATCGGCCAACTTTCGTTTCGCGTTGCGCGAAGAAGCCGTTTTTTGCCGGAATTTGGGCGGTGGTTGGGCGCACGCCGAAAACGCAGATCGCGCCGCGCACTCAACCGGCGTTTTCTGCGTCCATCCCGCAACCAACGCCGCCGGCGGCGCCGTGGAGATGGCGGCAGATGGCGGGCCTAGCCCAGGCCCGCGATGACTTCGGGCGGCGCCTGCACCAACTCGATCAGCACGCCCTCGCCCGCGATGGGGAACTCGTCGTTGCTCTTGGGGTGCAGAAAGGTGATGTCGTACCCCGCCGCGCCCTGGCGGATGCCGCCCGGCGCGAAGCGCACGCCCTTGGCCGTGAGCCATTCCACGGCCTTGGGCAGGTCGTCGATCCACAGGCCGATGTGGTTGAGCGGCGTGGTGTGCACGGCGGGCTTCTTGTCGATGTCGAGCGGCTGCATGATGTCCACCTCCACCTTGTACGGGCCCCAGCCCATGGCGAGGATGTCCTCGTCCACGTTCTCGCGCTCGCTGCGGAAGGTGCCGGTCTGTTCCAGGCCCAGCATGTCCACCCACAGGGTCTTCATGCGCTGTTTGTCGGTGCCGCCGATGGCGACCTGCTGGATGCCCAGCACGCGGAAGGGGCGGGTCTCGGTAGTCATGGCTTGATGCTCCTTGTTTGATAGCTGCCAGCGCTTTCCAGACAAGCGCTGGAGGCCAAAATCACTGAAACTCCAGGATCACCTGGTCCACGGCCAGGGACTCGCCCTTGCCCGCCACGATCTTGCCCACCACGCCGTCCTGCGCGGCAAAGAGGATGTTCTCCATCTTCATGGCCTCGATCACGGCCAGCTTCTCGCCGGCCTGCACCTTCTGGCCCGGCTGCACGGCCACGTCGACCAGCAGGCCCGGCATGGGCGAGAGCAGGAACTTGGAGAGGTCCGGCGGCGCCTTGAAGGGCATGAGCTGGTGCAGCTGCGCGCCCAGGGGCGAGAGCACCACGGCGTCGATCTGCGTGCCGTTGTGCGCGATGCGCAGCGCCAGCGGGTTCTTGCCCGCGCCGCGCTCCACCTGCGCGGTGAAGCCCGCGCCATTGCACTGTCCCTGCACGCGGATCTGGCCCAGCGTGGCGGCGCTGCTGATCTGGTAGCTCTTGCCGCCCACGGCCACGACGCTGGAGCCGGACTTGTCCTGGAAGTCGGTCACCGACACCGCGTGGTGCGCGTTCTGGCCTTCGGCGCCCAGCACCACCACCACGAACTGCTCGCCCACCTTGACCTCGTGGCCCGCGAGCTGGCCGCTGATGCCCGAGGCGCGCGCACGGTAGCGGCGGTTCATGTAGGCGGCCAGCGCCACCAGGAACAGCGGGTCTTCGTGCGGCACGTCCTCGGCATGGAAGCCCTTGCCGTAGTGCTCGGCGATGAAGCCGGTGTTGAATTCGCCGCTGACGAACTTGGGGTGCGCCAGCAGCGCCGCCTGGAACGGGATGTTGCTGCTGATGCCGCGGATCACGAAGCCGTTGAGCGCTGCGCGCATCTTGGCGATAGCGTGGTTGCGGTCGGTGCCGTGCACGATGAGCTTGGCGATCATCGAGTCGTAGTACATGGGGATCTCACCGCCCTCGTACACGCCCGTGTCCACGCGCACGCCGAGCTTCTTGGCCGTGTCGCCCTGGAACATGGTTTCCTCGGGCGGCTGGAAGCGCACCAGGCGGCCCGTGCTGGGCAGGAAGTTGCGGAACGGGTCCTCGGCGTTGATGCGGCATTCGATGGCCCAGCCGTCGCGCTTCACGTCGGCCTGGGTCAGCGGCAGCTTCTCGCCGGCCGCCACGCGGATCATCAGTTCCACCAGGTCCAGGCCGGTGATGCACTCCGTCACCGGGTGCTCCACCTGCAGGCGGGTGTTCATCTCCAGGAAGTAGAAGTCCTGGTCCTTGCCGACCACGAACTCCACCGTGCCGGCCGACTGGTACTTCACGGCCTTGGCCAGCGCCACGGCCTGCTCACCCATGGCCTTGCGGGTGGCGTCGGAGATGAAGGGGGACGGCGCTTCCTCGATCACCTTCTGGTGGCGGCGCTGGATGGAGCACTCGCGCTCGTTCAGGTAGATCACGTTGCCGTGGCTGTCGCCCAGCACCTGGATCTCGATGTGGCGCGGCTCCTGCACGAATTTCTCGATGAAGATGCGGTCGTCGCCGAAGCTGTTGCGCGCCTCGTTCTGGCACGAGGCAAAGCCCTCGAAGGCTTCCTTGTCGTTGAACGCCACGCGCAGGCCCTTGCCGCCGCCGCCGGCCGATGCCTTGATCATCACGGGGTAGCCGATGCCCTTGGCGATCTCCACGGCCTGCTCGGGGCCCGCGATGGCGTCGTTGTAGCCGGGGATGGTGTTGACCTGGGCTTCGTTCGCCAGCTTCTTGGACGCGATCTTGTCGCCCATGGCCGCGATGGAATGCGCCTTGGGACCGATGAAGGCAATGCCTTCGTCCTCGCAGCGCTGGGCGAAGGCTTCGTTCTCGCTCAGGAAGCCGTAGCCGGGGTGGATGGCCTGCGCGCCGGTCTGCTTGGCCGCCGCGATGATCTTGTCGGCCAGCAGGTACGACTCGCGGCTGGGCGCGGCGCCGATGTGCACGGCCTCGTCGGCCAGCTTGACGTGGCGGGCTTCCTTGTCGGCGTCGGAATAGACGGCGACGGTGGCGATGCCCATCTTGCGGGCGGTGGCGATGACCCGGCAGGCGATCTCGCCGCGGTTGGCAATCAGGATTTTGGTGAACATTTCAAGGGTTCCGTTGTCTTTGCGTGGCTGTCTGGGGGCTGTGGGCGCAGGTGCTTCTACTGCAGGCCCAGTTCCTTGCGCATGGCCTGATTGCGGGCGTCGGCACGCTGGTAGGCGGGGCGCGCGTCGAGCCGCTGCACATAGGCGGTGAAGGTGGGCGTGGGTTCGATCTGCTTGAAGTCCATCATGAAGCGCAGGGTGCCGCCGAACACCACGTCGGCCATGGAGAAGGTGCTGCCGAGCAGGAAGTCCCTGCCGGCAATCGCGCTTTCCGCCGCGGCGATCATGGTGTCGTAGCGGCCCCATCCGGCGGAGATTTCCCTGACCTCCCAGCCCGCCCCCTTGGCCATCACGGCCGGTTCGATCACGCTGGGTGCGAACAGCGACCAGCGCAGGTAGGTGCCGCGCTGCGGGTCATCCAGTGCCGGGGCCAGGCGGCCCGGCGCGTAGCGGTCCGCCAGGTACAGCGCGATGGCAGCGGCCTCGGACACGACCAGTTCGCCGTCCACCAGCGTGGGCAGCTTGCCCATGGGATTCCTGGCGACCAGGTCGGGGCCCTTCTGGGCGCCCTTCATGATGTCGGTCACCTTCAGCTCGTAGGCGACGCCTGCCTCCTCCAGCGCCCAGAGGGTGCCCGCCGCGCGGGAGTACGGGTGGTAATAGAGTTGGATGGACATGTCGGTGCTCCTTGCCTATCGGTTGTCAGCGGTCGTGCTGCGGGGCCTCACAGCGGAATGTTGCCGTGCTTGCGCCAGGGGTTCTCGAGCTTCTTGTCGCGCAGCATCACGAGGCTGCGGCAGATGCGCTTGCGCGTCTCGTGCGGCAGGATCACGTCGTCGATGAAGCCGCGCGCGCCGGCCACGAAGGGGTTGGCGAAGCGCTGCTTGTATTCCGCTTCGCGGGCGGCCAGCTTCACGGGGTCGTTCTTGTCTTCGCGGAAGATGATCTCCACCGCGCCCTTCGCGCCCATCACGGCGATCTCGGCGTTGGGCCAGGCCAGGTTCACGTCGCCGCGCAGGTGCTTGGAACTCATCACGTCGTAGGCGCCGCCGTAAGCCTTGCGCGTGATGACGGTGATCTTGGGTACGGTGCACTCGGCGTAGGCATACAGCAGCTTGGCGCCGTGCTTGATGATGCCGCCGTACTCCTGGCTGGTGCCGGGCATGAACCCGGGCACGTCCACGAAGGTGACCACGGGGATGTTGAACGCGTCGCAGAAGCGCACGAAGCGCGCGGCCTTGATGGATGACTTGATGTCCAGGCAGCCGGCCAGCACCAGCGGCTGGTTGGCGACGATGCCCACAGTCTGGCCTTCCATGCGCGCGAAGCCGATGAGGATGTTCTTGGCGTACTCGGGCTGCAGCTCGAAGAAGTCGCCGTCGTCCACCGTCTTGAGGATCAGCTCCTTCATGTCGTAGGGCTTGTTCGGGTTCTCGGGCACCAGCGTGTCCAGGCTGCGGTCCATGCGGTCGGCCGGATCGTTGCTCGGGCGCACGGGGGCCTTCTCGCGGTTGTTGAGCGGCAGGTAGTTGTACAGGCGGCGCAGCATCATCAGCGCCTCCACGTCGTTCTCGAAGGCCATGTCGGCCACGCCGCTCTTGGTGGTGTGGGTCACGGCGCCGCCCAGTTCCTCGGCCGTGACTTCCTCGTGCGTCACGGTCTTCACCACCTCGGGGCCGGTCACGAACATGTAGCTGCTGTCCTTGACCATGAAGATGAAGTCGGTCATGGCGGGCGAGTACACGGCGCCGCCGGCGCTCGGGCCCATGATCATGCTGATCTGCGGGATCACGCCGCTGGCCAGCACGTTCTTCTGGAAGACGTCGGCATAGCCGCCGAGCGACGCCACGCCTTCCTGGATGCGCGCGCCGCCCGAGTCGTTGAGGCCGATGACGGGCGCGCCGACCTTCATGGCCTGGTCCATCACCTTGCAGATCTTCTCGGCGTGCGTTTCGCTGAGCGCACCGCCGAACACGGTGAAGTCCTGGCTGAACACGAACACCAGGCGGCCGTTGATCATGCCGTAGCCCGTCACCACGCCGTCGCCGGGGATCTTGTTGGCCTCCA